>Ga0209599_10000650_pt1 | contig 20995 bp, 19 predicted proteins | sample Shrwel_input2_FT_FD_187534 | JGI IMG/M metagenome (GOLD analysis project Ga0209599, IMG submission 187534) | Subsurface microbial communities from deep shales in Ohio, USA - Utica-3 well 1 S input2 FT (SPAdes) (version 2) ... | reverse complement strand
AGCTAATACTCAAATAAACGAAATCAAATTACAAAACGCTTCATTTCAATAATTTATAGGTTGGTAAATAATGATAAGAATTTGTTTAGTTCGTGTTTTGAATTTCAGTTTATTAGTTCATATCAAATATAAACAAAAAGCAGAAAATAAAATAAAGGAAAACCGTAATTTTTATCTCGGTGGCTGAACCTGTCGAAGCCACGCCACAAATAAATCCGTTCGGAAAAAACATTTTAAAACACACGCTTTATCAATTCGCTAGCGAATTCCACTTTGCTTCCTTAAAAACATAAGAATAATAAATAACCTTTGCGTTTCAAAAATAATTCAGATTCCTAATCGTGAGCAAAAAACAGAACCCTGTCATTCTGAACGAAGCGCAGCATAGTGAAGAATCTCTTCAAAAAGCAAAATATTTCAACTTCATGTCTTCACAATTTCCAATGTTTCTCAGAGTCCTCAAAAACGCCATCATTTCCCTACATCTCCGAGAACTTTGTGATAGAAATATACAATTTCCACAAAGCTTCATAGCGAATGAATTTCGCCAACTTTGCTTCCTTAAAAACATAAGAATAATAAATAACCTTTGCGTTTCAAAAAATTGCAAAAGATGCTATACAAAAAAAGACTTACTAAAAATCAGTAAGCCTTTTGTTGTGAAAAACCTATGTAATAATTATTGTGGTAAAATAACACCATCTACTACGTGTACAATTCCGTTAGATGCAGGAACGGTAGCAATAATATTTACGGTTCCATTGATAGTTGGTTTGCCATTCACCATTTTAATAGTAATATTTTTACCATCTACCATACCTAATGATTGACCGTCAGTCATTTGTTCTGTTTTAATTACTCCTACATAAGTGTGATGTCCTAAAATGTCACCCAATTTACTGTTGTTTTCAGGTTTTAATAAATCATCAACTGTTCCAGCAGGTAATTTATCAAAAGCAGCATTTACAGGCGCAAAAACGGTAAATGGACCAGCATTACTCAGTGAAGTAGTGAGTCCCGCTGCTTCTACTGCGGTAACAAGGGTAGAAAGGTCTTTATTTCCTGCCGCTAATTTTACAATGGTAGGTGCAGAATCTTCGTCTACTACAGCTTCTTGACCACCAGCTACAGTTTCTGTAGAGGTTGAGGTTTCAGTGGTAGCCTCGGTTTTGTTGCAAGAGATAAGTCCTAAAGCAACACAAGAAAGGATTAGAAATGTCTTTTTCATATTTTTATAAAATTTTAAATAAAATTACGAGCAAACCCAGTCATGCTTTTATGATTGTAATCATAAAATAAAGGCTTGAAAACGTGAGATTTATCAGAGAATTGAAAAAGAGCTAAATTGATATTTTAAAAAAAATCTTCCCAAAAGAGGGAAGATCTACAAAAAAACACAAATGATGAAAATTATAAATCTTTCTTATTAAATTTGATATAAGAGAGCAGAAAAGGGACTGCAATCCAAATGAAGAGAATCACCATAGAAATTCCCATTCCGCCACCTGAACCAAAAATATCTTTAAAAACTGCTCCAGAATAGCCGAGCATCGCTGATATATTGAGTTGCAAGAGCACGAAAATTCGAGCAAGACCAATAGGGTTTATCGCGGCCAATGTTGCCATGATTCCTTCAATAGGATAATCCGAAAATTGGAACATGAGAACCAATAAAATGCCGTCATAAATAATAGCAAAAAACAACCAAACAAAAATCGAAATGCCTATTCCTTTGGCTCGGTCTCTACTTCCAATCGAAGACAACATAGCAAATGCCGTGAATATAACCGAAAGCATAACCCCAATAATAATGAGCGAAAACCCTGTTTCTAGAGAAGAATAGAGCAAAATAGGAACGCCACAACCAAGCAAATACGCCAGAATCAATGCGGAGGAAAGTCCGATAAAAATATTCAACCATATTTTACCTCTTGCAATGGGTTGACTGAGCAATAATTCTATAAACTGACTGCTGTTATACACGTAAATCGTAGAAAAAATAATGCTCACAAGTGGAACCACCAATAAAACAATATTGAGCAAACTCAACGTAGCTTTGGTATAATTGCTGTCTAATCCCAATACTGACCATGAAATAACAAAGAGGAGTAGGGTATACAACAAGACGATTTTATTCTTTAAAATGTCGAAAAAGATGAATTTTGCGATATTGTTCATGGCTTCATTTCCTTTAAAATACTGATGATACTTTCTGAGATTTTCTCGGTTTTTCTTTCGGTCATTAATTCTTCTACAGATTGGTGAACAATGACTTTTCCTTCATTCATAAAAACAATTTCACTGACGATATCATCTAATTCGCTCAAAAGGTGAGACGTGATAATGATGAGTTTTCCTTTGTTTTTTTCTTTGATGATTTTATTTTTTAAAATTTCAGAAGCAAGTGGGTCTAAACCTGCCGTTGGTTCATCTAAAATTATAATCCCAGGATTGAATAAAAAAGCCAAAACTGCACTTACTTTTTGGGTAGTTCCCCCAGAAAGCGTGCGCATTTTTTTGTCGAAAATACTTTCCAGTTCGAAAGCTTCTAAAAGTTCAGTATCTAATTCGTTTTCAGAGACTTTTCGGGTGTCTTTAATCATCTGAATGGTTTGCGCGATGGTCATATTTTCAGGATATCGACCAATTTGAGGCATGTAACCAATATTTTTTCGATAAAGATAATGTTCTTTTACGCTTTCATTATTGACCAAAATATCGCCATCTTCTACTACATTTAATCCGAGAATACATTTAATAAGGGTAGTTTTTCCGCAACCATTGGGACCAATGAGTGCAACAGAATGCCCATCATTAAAGCGAATATTCACCTCATTAAGCGCAGTGAACTTATTGAATTTTTTGGTTAAATTTTTTATTTCAATCATAACTTTTTATAAAAATAATTTTTAAAATCACAAAACGGAGCATCAATTCACCATTCACCATTCACCATTTCACTCCATCATCCATCATCCATCATCCATCATCCATCATCCATCACAACTTCACGACTTCACAACTTTACAACTTTACGACTTCATCACTCCATAACTCCATCACCTCATCACCTCATTCGCTTTCATCTCCGGCTTCTCATCTACAAAATTCTCAGGAGTAAGACTTGGAATTAAACGCTCTGAACGGTCTAGAATCTCCACAAAAAATGCTCTGTATAATAACATAATCATAGGATTTTGCTCAGAAAGCACGGAGTATAAACTTAAAGGATGAAAAGGAACATCGCCAATCTGGTCTTTGTCTAGATCATAACCTTCGTATTTGTCCCAATGATTATTTTTAAAAATATTCATCACAAGACTTCCACTCGTGCTCACATCGAAAGTATTATTTTCGAAATTATTCTTCATGAGACGGTTTTCCATGCAGTTGGCATTGAGTTTTATACCCCAACCGTTGTTTGAAAACTGATTGTTGTAAAGGTCAACTTTAGAAGTGCCATCCATAAAAATGGCAGCCGTGTTGTTGTTGAAAATATTGTGCTTGATTTTACTGAAAGTAAGGTCTTTGAGCAAAAGTCCATAAACGCCATCTCCCCAGTTATCGAGGAATTTATTTTTGTACATGCCTACATTTCGACTGTACATTACTGCAACTCCAGCGTCATTATTCTTAAAAATATTTCCGGTGTAAACATTGTTATGCGCGAACATGAAGTGCAACCCATAACGTTTATTTTTCTCAGAAATATTTCTAAAAACAAAGGTGTTGTTGGCTTTTTCTAAGTAAATGCCGTCTTTGTGACCAGAAATGTAATTGTTTTTGATCCAGATTTCTGCACTGGACCAAACGTGAACGCCATCACCGATTAATTCTTGTGATTTTCCTCTATTGGTGGTGATTTTATTGTTTTGAATCAAACATTGATACCCTCTCTGAATGGTTATCCCGAAGTAATTGTTCTCGAAAATATTATTTTTAATAGTAGAAAACTGACTGTCATACAATCGAACAGCTCCTATGTTTTTGACTTCATCTTCCCCAGAATTGATGATTTTAAAACCTTGCAAAAGAATTTTATTGGCTCTTAGAGAAACAATTTCGTACTTCATTTGTCCGTCCAAAACAGGTCTACCGATGCCAATCAGGGCAATAGATTTTTGGATGTTGATGTTTCCTTCTTTGTAATGACCTTTTTGCACCAAAATCGTATCGCCATTTTGAGCTTGAGCAAGGGCAGAGTTAATGGTTTTATAAGCCTGATTTTTGCCCACCACAAGCGTTTTTGCCGAATGATAAACAAAATTCAGGAGAAAGAAAAAAGATAATATTTTGGATAAATTTTTCAAAATGTTTCAAAAAAATAGGCTTTGCTAAAAATATTAAAAATAATGTTTCTCACAAAGCCTAAAAGCTATAAGTTAAAGTGAAATTTATTGTTCTAGGAAGCTCGCTCCTAATTTTTGAGCTTCTTCTTGGGCTTTGGTTTTGTCGATAAATGCAGCTACATTACCATTCATAGGGCTTTTTATAGCACCACCTGTGATTAGGGTTGCTTTTTCTATTGGGAACAATTCATGGGTAAGAAAATCTGGCACATACAATTTGGCTTGACCTACTTGCTCTGCATTTTCGGTGGCATAACTTTGCATGCAGTTCAGATCATCGAATTTATAGATTCTGCCTTTTTCTGTAATAAGCTCTGTAGCGAATTTAGGGTCTTCTATTCCCATTTTACAAAGCTCGCACTGGTCTTTCCCGAAGTTTATTTTTTCTGGACCTTTCGGTGAACAGGAAAAAATTATGCCTAAAAAGATGATTCCTAGAATGTTAAATAAATTTTTCATTTTATATTACTTTTTTGGAAGATTTTATTTCTAAATAAGATAAAACAACAAGGATAATTCCTACACCAAACATAATCCAGCCTCCTATATCAGGATAAGAATACGCACCGAAGTTCAGAAGTTGTTTAAAACCGAAAAGTGGTGGTTGGTAACTCATACCCGGAACTACAATCGCTGCATTGGGATTAAGGTTATGCCCATAATCGTACTCCCAAAGATAGAAATCTACCATGAAAGCTACTCCAAATATAAGAAATAAAGCGGCAAAGAAATAAAGCCATTTCTTATTGTTGAGAAATACGGTGAGAAATGCCAAAGCTGCAAAGAATCCTAACGCATAAGGTAAAATTTTAAATTCCCAAAAATCTTCCTGATGAATTTCTTTCATCCCAATGTAATGGTTCAGTCCATTGATAATTTCGTAGTCTCCTGTGATTTTGTTGGCATGGAGAAACATGCCCAATCCTTCTGGATATTGTGGAGCTTCTAGATAAATGGCCCATAAAGGAACGAAGATGCTGATGATTAATCCAATTCCGCTTGTAATAAGCAAAATTTTAGAGAGTTTGGATAATGAATTGTTTTTCATTGTTTTTAGATTGTAATAAGAAGTTCTTATAGAGTGTAACTTTTGTTACAGAAGTAAAAAAGGGCAGTAGAAACTGCCCTTTTAGAAATTTATTTTGTTACTGCTGTTTTCACAGGGCTTTTAGCGTTATCCGCTTTATTATTGAGGCTGTAAGTAAGAGGAACATTGCTTCCTGCTGGAGAAACTCTTACGTATCCTTGCATTTCTTGGTGCAATGCAGAACAGAAGTCTGTACAATACATTGGGTACATTCCTGATTTTTTAGGAACCCATTTTAGTGTAGAAGTTTCACCTGGCATAATCAATAATTCTGCATTTTGATTGCCTTTGATAGCGAAACCGTGTGGTACATCCCAGTCTTGTTCTAAGTTGGTCACGTGGAAGTAAACTTCATCACCTACTTTGATACCTTCGATATTATCTGGAGCAAAGTGCGAACGGATAGAAGTCATATAAACGTGTACTTTATTGCCTTGTCTTACCACTTTAGATTCTGCTTCACCTTTGGTTGCATAAGGGTGTTTGTTGTCAGCAATATTGTAGAACTTCACCTGTTGGTCTTTGATAAGAGAAGCTGGAACAGCTTGTGCATAGTGTGGCTCACCAAAAGTAGGGAAGTCTAATAAGAGTTTCATCTTATCTCCACTAATGTCATACAACTGTGCAGATTGAGTTAATTCTGGACCTGTTGGTAAGAATCTGTCTTTCGTAATTTTATTGTAAGCAACGAGATATTTACCGTAAGGTTTTTTAGTATCACCACCTACTACCATTAAGTGACCTACAGAGTAGAAAGTTGGTTGTCTGTCAAGAACTTTTAATGTTTTAATATCCCATTTCACTACTTCAGAAGAAACGAAGAATGAAGTATAAGCATTTCCTTTTCCGTCAAATTCTGTGTGTAATGGACCTAAACCTGGTTTTTGAACTTCACCATAAAGTGTAGATTCATATTTTAAGATAGGAATACCATCATATTCACCTGAAAATTCTTTGTTTTCAATCGCTTTAAGCATTTTGCTAAAGCTGTGTACTGGGATAAGAGCGGCCAATTTACCAGAACCTACAATGTATTCACCAGTTGGGTCTACGTCACAACCGTGAGGGGATTTAGGAGTTGGCATGAAATAGCAAATATCTTTTAATTCTTTAGCAGATAGTACAGTCACTTCTTGCTCCATTTTAGAGGTAGCAGTTTGAGTTTTTTCATCAAATTTATTGTGAGCATACTGAGTTTTTACTTTTCTACCTTTACCAGCTTTTAGATATTCTTCAGCTTTTTTCCAGTTTACCGCCATGATAAAGTCTTTATCATTTTGAGAAGCATTAACCTCTAATAAAGTATTTGCTTGTTCTGAATTATAGCAAGAGAAGAAGAACCAACCGTGAGATTTTCCTTTACCAGCGTGAGAAAGGTCAAAGTTTACACCCGGAGCTTCTATCTGGAAAGATAAATTCATATCACCAGTTTCTTTATTAACTCCGATGAAAGAAATTACTCCTTTGAAGTTTTCTTTGAAAGAATTAATAGGAACGTCACCATTTGCATCATCTGTAGGAACAGCAAAACGAGTACCTGCCACTACATATTCTGTATTTTCAGTAATAAATGGAGAAGAGTGGTTACCAGCAGAGTTCGGTAATTCGATAATTTCCTCAGTTCTGAAGGTTTTCAGGTTTACTCTTGCCACACGTGGAGTGTTATTCGCATTCGCAAAAATCCATCTTCCGTCTTGTTCACCATTCGTTTGAGATAATTCTAAGTGGTGTTGGTCATCCCAAGGAATAAAACCGTGTGAAGTTTCTAACATAGGTTTAGTTTCTTCACTGTAACCATACCCATTTTCTGGATTTACAGAGAAAATAGGAACTACTTTCAATAATCTTCCGCTCGGTAAACCGTAAACGTTCATTTGTCCGTTAAAACCACCACTCACGAAATTGTATACCTCATCATATTTTCCAGGAGCTACATATACTTTTTCTGCGGCGTCACCACTTACAGCGGTTTCTGTACCTTTGGGTTTACAACTGCCTAAAAATGCTAATGAAGCAAAGGCCGAAATACCAAATAACTGAATAATTTTCATATATTTATTTTTATAGTCTATCTAAATTATTTTGCACCGTCGATTTCTCTCATGTACTCTAGAATTTGTCTTGCTTCAGTTTCATTAAGCCCTTGGTTTGGCATTCTCACTAAACAAATCTCTAACTGTTTTTGTAATTCTGGGTCTACACTAATCATAGGATCTGGATTGCTGATGAAGTTCATAATCCAATGTGGAGTTTGTCTTGTAGTCACTCCTTTCCATCCTGGACCTACTAATTTTTCTTCGGTAGGTTTATGACAAGAAGTACATTTTACCTCTGCTACTTTCTTCCCTTCAGCAGCCATAGCAGCGTCAAATTTGCTCACATCTACGTTGCTTTCGTCATATTTACCTAAACCTCTTTTCGGATCGTATTGTCCTGATTCAGATGATGCGCTACTTTCTGTTGCAGCAGCAGATGTTTCTGTAGATGAGGTAGATGCAGAAGCGTCTGCAGGCTTGTCATTACCACAAGAAACCATCGCGAAAGCCATCATAGGAAGAACTAGAAATTTCAAATTTTTCATATATTTTTATTTTTAATATTAATTTGATAACAAATTTAACGTTGTTTAACACTTGGGATTTATGACTTGAGTCATAAAATAAACATGACATTTATTAGCAAATTTGCACCTGTAAAACAGAAGAGCATTTTTGTGATTATTTTTTAAAATAATGACTGCTCATATAGTGGACTCATTTCTTTCAAAAAAATAGTACTAAATCAATATGAAAAATAATTGGATAATCTTAGCAATGTTCGCTTTCTTGATTTCTTGTAACAAAGAAGCTGATGCTACACAGAACACTTCAATGATAAGTGATAAAAATTCTAAAGAAGTTTCTTTAAAACAAGAGGCAAAAACATTGACCAATGATAAAGGAGAAACCATAGTGGTAACGTATTTTGCCGAAGGAATCGACCTTGCGATGACCCTCAAAAAGAATGACGAAGAAGAACACAAATTGCTGGCAAAAGGAACAAATCCAAAAGGCGAACCTATTTTTACAGACGGTTTTTATGCTTGGGAACTGTCTGATGATGGAAATTCAGGAAGACTGACAGACAAGCAAGGAAATGTAAGTGTTTTCAAATAAATAGCTTTATTACGTTGTTTAAAAAATCCTCAAATTGATTTCAATTTGAGGATTTTGTTTTTGTTATAGAAAGTGATATTGGGATATTATCCTATTTAATGATTATTTTCTAAAAAAAAGGAGTTGTGCAACAGGCACCACTGTTAGCAGAAGGTTTTTTGCTTTCTCTTTTCTTTTTCCGTAATCAGTTCTTGCATTTTTCTTCGTGAGTATTTTCTACCTTTTAGATGTTTTCCGTTAACTGAATTTTCAAAATAATAGTCAATAAAATAATCTAATTCATTATCATCCATTTCATTTGGTTTTAGAAATCTTTTGTCATCATTAATTTGAGAGTCGTATTCAAATTTTTGATTTTCTAAATCATTAATTTTTGAGATTGGAATTTCTTCGTTAACTTCTATAATTTCATACAGTTTTGAATTAAGAATTTGTTGATTTATGATTGTTAAGTATTACTTTCTGCGCAAAGTCTACAGACTTTGAGTTCCAATGTTCCTCAGAGCCCTCAAAAACGCAATCATTTCACCACATCTCCGTGAACTTTGTGATAGAATATATACAATTTCCACCTCGCTTCAGATTGAATGAATTTCGCCAACTTAGCTCACTTAAAAAAGCAATGAAAGAATAAAACCTTTACGCTTCAAAAAATAAAACAAAAGAGCATAAAAAATAATTTTCATACACGGTGGCTGAGCCTGTAGAAGCCACACCACAAATAACTACGTTTAAAACACACGCTTCATCAATTCGCTAGCGAATTCCTACTTTGCTTCCTTAAAAACATAAGAATAATAAATAATCTTTGCGTTTCAAAAATAATTCTCCCACTGAAACAGATTCCTAATCGTGAGTAAAAAACAGAACCATGTCATTCTGAACGAAGCGTAGAGTAGTGAAGAATCTCTTCATAAAGAAAAATATTTCAACTTCACGACTTCACAACTCACAACTTACGCCTCACGACTTCACAACTCCTCAACTTTACGACTTTACCCCGCATCTCGCATCTCGCATCCCTCATCCCGCACTCATACCTCACAACTCATCAACTTTACGATTTCACTCCATCATTCCTCATCACACCAACTTCCTCAAATGCTCTACAGCTTTCAAAATCGTTTCGGGCCTTTTACTAAAGCAGAATCTGATTAATCCCGTGTTTCTTTGGTCTTGGTAAAACGAACAAAGAGGTATTGTGGCAACTTGGTACTCTTTCGTGAGCCAAATGCAGAATTCCTTGTCAGGTAAGTCAGAAATATTCTCATAACTGGCAATCTGGAAATAACTTCCCTCGGATTTTTCCTTAAAAGTAAAAGGCAAATCTTTAAATTGAGCCAAAAAGAAATCTCTTTTTTCCTGCAAATACTGTTGATTTTTTTCAGGATTAAAAACCTCTAAATATTTGGCCAAAGCATATTGAGCAGGAGTATTCACACTGAAACTAATGTACTGATGCACTTTTCTAAAAGCTTTGGTCAATTCTTCACAAGCCAAAACATACCCAACTTTCCAACCCGTGAGATGAAACATTTTCCCAAAAGAAAAGATGGCAAAACTCCTATGTCTAAGTTCCGCATGATGAAAAATACTATAAAATTCAGCGGTATCAAAGGTAATTAAATCATACACTTCATCGGAGATAACGATAATGTCGGTGTCTTTGATGAGTTGATAGAGCTTTTCAAAATCTTCTTTTCTCCAGATTTTTCCCGTAGGATTGTGCGGAGAATTGATGAGGATAGCTTTTGTTTTTTCAGTAATTGCTGCTTTTATTTTCTCAAAATCGGGTAAAAAGTCTTCATTCAAAGAAACCAAAACAGGTTTTGCACCATTCATTTCAATAGATGGAATGTAGCTGTCATAAGCAGGTTCCAGCACTATCACTTCATCGCCAATTTCCAAAATCGCAGAAAGCGCGGTATAAATTCCATAACTCGCTCCTGGTGTAATTGTAATTTCCGAAGAAGAAAAATCTATCGGATTTTTTCTGGCATGATTAAACGTGATGAGATTTTCTATCAACGCAGGAAAACCAAAACTAGGAGCGTATTGATTAAAATTTTTATTCGTTCCTTCGGCAAGAAATTTTTTCAAAGCTTCATCGATATCATCATCAGGGAAACCTTGAGACAGATTCACCGCTCCAAATTGTTGGGCAAGTGCCGTCATTTCAGAAAAGATGGTAATTTCGGCTCCGTGATGTTTTATGGGTAATTTCATTTCGATAGTTTATTCAAAAATAATCTTTTTTAGCTTTGAAAAATCTCCTTTTTTATCAAAATCTCCATCAAATAAATCCCTCATCCTAAACTCATAACTCATAACTCATAATTCATAATTCATAATTCATAATTCATAACTCATAACTCATCAACTTCACGACTTTACATCGCATCCCACACCATTTCAACAAGTCTCAGCTAAGGAACAAACAAGTTCGAGAAATATCAAATGGAAAGTTATAGTATAGTTGTAGTATAGTTGAAGTATAGCAAATGTACTGATGAAGAACTTAAATCTTATATCTTCTTCATCTCAAAAGAAGGGGAGAGTCTATTATCAAATCACTAAGAAATACAGAAAAACAAAGATTAATCTTAGCTTTTGTAAGGGTTTTAGGCATTTATTTCCTAAAAAAAACTATTTTTACTCGATTAAAAATTATGAAAAAATGAAATTGACAAGAATTTTTGTTCCAATAGTAGCATCACTGGTATTGTACAGTTGTGCTTCTAATAACCTATCCTACGAAGGAAAAGCTTTTAAAACCGCCTATGAATCCATCAAGGCAGATGAACTGAAGAAAAACCTTATGGTCATTGCTTCAGACGAGATGGAAGGTAGACAAACCGGCTCTGAAGGTCAAAAAAAAGCAGGCGTTTACATGATAGATTACTATAAAAATTTAGGCGTTTCTTATCCAAAAGCATTGGGAAGTTATTATCAAAAAGTCCCAAAAGAAGCTTTAAAAAGCAGAAGAGGAGAGCTTCCTGACTCAGAAAATATACTGGCATTTATAGAAGGAACAGAAAAACCAGAAGAAATCATCGTGATTTCTGCACATTATGACCACGTTGGAACCAATAATGGAGTAGTGTACAATGGTGCAGATGACGACGGAAGTGGAACAGTTGCGGTAATGGAAATCGCAGAAGCTTTCCAACAAGCAAAGAAAGCAGGAAAAGGTCCAAAACGTTCCATTCTTTTCTTACACGTTACTGGTGAAGAGCACGGCTTATTGGGTTCTAAATATTATTCCGAGAATCCCGTATTTGACTTAAAGAACACCGTGGCAAACCTAAATATCGACATGATTGGTAGAAGTGATAAAGAAAACGAAGGCAAAAACTATGTCTACGTTATCGGTTCTGATATGCTTTCTACTGAATTGAAAAAAATAAATGTAGCAGCCAATAAAGCGACTCAAAATCTAGAACTCAACTATAAATATGATGATCCTAATGACCCATTGAGATTATATTACAGGAGTGACCATTATAACTTTGCAAAACACGGCATTCCTGTAGCGTTTTTCTTTGACGGAATTCACGAAGATTATCATCAACCAACAGATGATCCGGAGAAAATAGATTATCCATTACTTCAAAAAAGAGCACAACTGGTTTTTGCTACCGCTTGGGAATTGGCCAATCGCAAAGAAAGAATTGTAGTAGATAAAAAATAATTGAAATATTTTCAATTTTCAATTCTCCATTTTTAATTAAAAAAGTAGCCTCAACAGGAATCGAACCTGTATCTAAAGTTTAGGAAACTTCTATTCTATCCATTGAACTATGAGGCCAAAATTTATGAATTTAAAAATAAGAAAAATATATTCAATAAAAACATTGATTTTTATCAATAGGAGCAGACTTTAGTCCGCTTTTTTTAATTATAAATTTATAGGGCTTTAGCCGAAATTTAAAGAAGACAAAAATAAAAGAACCCACTCTTTAGAAGCAGGTTCAGTAGATAAAGACATCTCATTTTTTTAGTTAAAAGCCAAAAGAAAAGGGAAGCCGACGATGCTTCCCTTAAATTTTTATCTCAAATTTAATGATGATTTCTAGTGAATTGGATACAGAAAAATGCATAACTTTTATTTTCCTAAATTAAAATTACAAATTATTCTAAATCACTGTATTAACGCAATGTTAATATTCACATGTTCTGCACAATTTTTTTGTTTATAAATATTGCAGAGCAAATTCTAATGCTCTTTTTTCAGTGTAAAAAGCATTCTTTTCTTCCATAAATCCTACATGCCCACCAAAATCTGGAATCTCTAAATGCAAGAAAGAATTGGCTAATGCTTCTTCTTTAGGAAAGCAACTTTCAGAAAGAAAACTGTCATTTTTAGCATTGATAAGAAGTGTCGGAATTTTAATATTCTTTAAAAACTGCTTGGAACTGCATTTTTCATAATAATCAAAAGCATCTTTAAAACCATTAACTTTTGACGTGTAAACATCATCAAACTCCTTTAAATCTTTGATGTTTTTGATTTCTGCTGCAGACAAAAATTCTGGAAATCTTTTGCACTTGAGTAAGGTTTTCTTTTTTAAGGTTTTCAAGAAATTGTTAGCATACACAAGATTTCTCTTGGAGGTTAATTTGTGCATAGAACCTTTTAAATCTATGGGTGTAGAAATAGCGATGACCGCTTTTATTTTATCAGAAATGTCTCTGCTTTCACCAGCGTATTTCAAACACAAATTTCCCCCAAGACTAAACCCTTTCAGAATGATTTTTTCATAGTTTTTAGAAAGTACCTTTTCTATCACTTCTTGCACATCATCGGTTCTTCCAGAATGGTAAGAATAATGAACTCTATTGCTTTCTCCGGAACAATCTCTGTGGTTTACAGCACAACAATCAAAGCCGTTTTCATTGAAAATTTTTGCTGCTCCCAACATATAATGTCTCTGTGCGCTGCCTTCTAAACCATGAAATAAAATAACGCAACGGTCAGTTTTTTCTTTGGCAAAACTCCAGTCTAAATCCAGAAAATCGCCATCAGAAAGCTCTAACCTTTCTCTTTGTTGAGTTACACCAGTAACTTTTCTAAACAAAGCACTGTAAATCGTAGAAAAATCTCCATTTCTGAAGATTTTTTTAGGTTGATATTCGGAAGGTAGAATAGGCATTCAATTACAATTTTTCAGCAACAAACTTCGCTGTTCTAGAGTATTTATCTTGTGCCAAATCTTCTGGAGTTCCTGCAAAAACTACTTCTCCACCGTGTTTTCCAGCATCTGGACCGATATCTATAATGTAATCTGCTGATTTGATGATGTCTGGTTGATGTTCAATGACAATCACAGAATGTCCTAAACCAATTAAAGCTTGAAGCGATTTCAAAAGTTTATTAATATCATGAAAATGCAATCCTGTACTTGGTTCATCGAAAACAAAAAGCGTTTTTTCTGTTGTCGCACCTTTAACCAAAAACGAAGCCAGTTTTACCCTTTGAGCTTCACCACCAGAAAGCGTAGAAGAACTCTGACCGAGTTGCAAATATCCCAAACCAACATCTTGAAGAGGTTTCAACTTGGTCACAATTTTTTCTTCGTGGTTTTCAGAGAAAAATTCAAGTGCTTCATCTACAGTCATGTGTAAAATATCCGAAATATTCTTTTCATCATATTTCACTTCCAGAATTTCATCTTTGAAACGTGTTCCATGGCAATGTTCACATTCCAGCTCAATGTCTGCCATAAACTGCATAGAAACCGTAATTACACCTTCTCCTTTGCATTCATCACATCTTCCACCATCTACGTTGAAAGAAAAATGTTTTGGTTTCAAACCTTGAACTTTTGCAGATTTCTGCTTCGCAAAAAGGTCTCTGATGTCGTCATAAGCCTTCAAATAGGTTACAGGATTAGAACGAGACGATTTTCCGATAGGATTTTGGTCGATGAGTTCTATATTTTGAATCACTTTTTTAGGAAATTCCACCAAATCGTAATCGGCTTTTTTACCGCCCATTCCTAATTCTATCTGAATGGCGTTCGTGAGAATTTCTTTCATTAAAGTAGATTTTCCACTTCCCGAAACGCCCGAAATTACGGTAAGAACTTCTAGTGGAACATCTACATCTATATTTTTAAGATTATTCTGTCTTGCTCCTTTTATTTTGATGAATTCTTTCGGTTTTCTTCTGGTTTTAGGAACTTCTATTTCTAATCTTCCCGTTAAATATTTCGAGGTTAAAGTATCTGCATCTTTCAATTCCTTGAAATTTCCTGCAAAAACCAATTCACCACCCAAAAATCCAGCTTCTGGACCGATGTCTATAATATAATCCGCCGCTTTCATTACGTCTTCATCATGTTCTACCACAATGACTGTATTTCCTAAATCGCGAAGATTTTTTAACACTTCAATTAAATTTTCGGTATCTCTAGAATGCAAACCAATACTTGGTTCATCTAGAATATAAATACTTCCCACCAAAGAACTTCCGAGTGAAGTAGCAAGATTAATTCTCTGCGATTCACCACCAGAAAGCGTGTTAGAAGTTCTGTTTAAAGTCAAATATCCTAAACCAACTTTATTCAAAAATTCTAAACGAGTAACAATTTCGTAGGTTAATCTTTTGGCGATTTCTGCGTCGTGTTGGTTCAGTTTCAAGTTTTTCATCAACGGAAGCAATTCATCCAAAGGAATTTCTACCAATGATTGAATATCATGACCATCAATTTTCACATATTCTGTTTCTGGACGAAGACGTTTTCCTTCACAAGTTGGACAAAGCGTTTTTCCACGGTATCTGGAAAGCATCACTCTGTACTGAATTTTGTACAGATTTTCTTCCAGCATTTTGAAAAAATTATCAATGCTCGGGAAGTTTTTGGTTTTATCACCTCTCCAAAGATAATTTTTTTGCTCTTTTGTGAGTTGGTGATACGGTTTATGAATAGGGAAATCTTTTGCTTTTTTGATGAAATCTCTTTTCCATTCGCTCATGGTTTCACCTCGCCAAGAAGCAACTGCATCTTCAAAAACCGACAAATTTTTATTTGGAATAACCAAATCTTCATCTATTCCGATGACTTTTCCGTAACCTTCACATTCTGGACAAGCGCCATAGGGATTATTAAAACTGAAAAAATGAACATTGGGTTCGTTAAACGTAATTCCGTCTAATTCAAATTTATTAGAAAATTCTTTTACGTTTTCGGTTTCAATTTCTTTTAAAGAGCAAGTTCCGTGACCTTCATAAAACGCCATTTGAACAGAATCTGCTAATCTTTGAAGAAAATGTTCGTCATTATCATAAGAAAATCTGTCAATCACGAGATGAATTTCCATCGATTCTTCTGGAACGAAACCAAAACTTTCTAAATCTTCAATATTGGCAAGGTTTCCATTGATTTCTAATCTTGTAAAACCTGCAACTTTTAATGTTTTGAGTTGTTCTTTGAATTTTTTGACTTCAAAAAGAAGTGGCGCTCTTAGAAGAAAAGTTTTCCCTTCATTTTTAGCGATATAATCTATCACATCTGTCACCGAATCTTTTTTGACTTCGTCTCCAGAAATAGGAGAGTAGGTTCTGCCAACTCTGGCAAAAAGAAGTTTCAAGTAATCATAAATCTCGGTAGAAGTTCCTACTGTAGAACGTGGGTTGCTAGAAATAACCTTCTGTTGGATTGCAATAGAAGGTGCTAAACCTTTGATGTCGTCAATTTTTGGTTTTTCTAATTTACCAAGAAACTGACGAGCATAAGAACTCAAAGATTCTACATAACGTCTCTGTCCTTCCGCATAAATAGTGTCAAAAGCAAGCGAAGATTTTCCGCTTCCTGAAACACCAGTAATCACGATGAGTTTGTTTTTCGGAATCAGTACATCTATGTGTTTTAGGTTGTTTAGATGTGCGTTTTTTACGAAAATATGCTTTTTGATGTCGATTTCTTGAGTTGTAGTCATAATGAATTGAAGAAGAGCAAAATTACGTAAAAATTACCGAATTTTGAAAGGAGAATTAAGTATAAAACTTGTAAACTTTAACATGAAATAATTGGAAAATTCAAAAAAAAATGCAATATTTGTAGTTCAAATTGTAATTAAAAAAAGTAATTATGAAAAAATTCATTAATCACCTAATTACACATTTGATGAAAATGAGATAGCTAGAGTATTTATCTAGCAACTATAAAGGACACAGATTTTTTTTGTGTCCTTTTTTATTTGTAAAGAATTTTAAGAATTTTAATTTTTTTACTCTAAATTTTTCATATAAATTTGGCCGATTTTTTATGAAAAATTAAAATATGAAAAAAACAATTTTAAGCGCAGCTCTGTTGGCACTTTTCGTAAGTGTTCATGCGCAAGAAAGAACAATTGATGAGGTAGAATTAACTGGTAAACTGGTAAATATGCCTTTCAAAAAATCTAATGTAAATATCACAGTTATTACAAAATCTGAAATTCAGAATAGTCCCGCTCAAAGCATTGAAGAAGTAATTGCTTATTATACAGGTGCAGATATTAGAAAACGTGGCGCAAATGGCGTTCAGACCGATATTTCTCTCAGAGGGAGTTCTTTTGAGCAAGTTTTGGTTCTGGTGAATGGCGTGAGAATGAATGATGCACAAACTGGTCACAATACCATGAATTTTCCGTTTGATTTAGCTTCAGTTGAAAAAATTGAAATCTTAAAAGGTCCTGCTGCAAGAAGATACGGACAAGGAGCTTATGCAGGTGTGGTAAATGTTGTAACTAAAGTTTCTGCAGAAAATAACTTAACGATTAATGGTGAAGTTGGGGATTTTTCTACACATGGTTTCGGTGTTGCTGCGAATTTCGGTGGAGAAAAATTTAGAAATTTTATTCAGGTTAATAATACAGAATCAAATGGTTATCGATACAATACCGATTATAAAATTAAAAATATCTGGTATCAAAATCAATTTGATATAGAAAACGGAAAGGTAAAATTTCAAGCTGGAATTCAAGAAAAAAAGTTCGGAGCCAATGGTTTTTATGCTTCACCAGCTTTCAAAGATCAATATGAAGAAGTGCAAACTTCTTTAGTAGCGGCTTCTCTAGATAAAAAAGTGAACGAAAAACTAGGTTTTGCAACGCGTTTGTATTGGAGAAGAGCACAAGATATGTATTTATTCATCAGAAATAATCCTGCAGCATACAGAAATATGCACATCGGGAATAATGTAGGAATTGATGCAAATGTAAATTACAAATCAGAACTGGGAATTACAGGATTTGGAGTAGATGTTAGAAAAGAATTTCTAGAAAGTAACCGATTAGGAAGCAGAGAAAGAACTGTAACCAATGCTTTTTTAGAGCATCATCTGTCGTTTTTTAATGAAAAACTAAATATTACTCCGGGAATTTCATTTACGAGTTTTAGCAATGATAAAACGTATTTTTATCCAGGAATTGATGCAAGTTTTACCAACGGAAATTCTAAATTTTTCGGGAATTTTTCTAAAGTGAATAGAATTCCTACTTACACCGATTTGTATTACATGAGTCCTTCTGAACAAGGAAATGCAAATTTAGTTGCCGAAGAAGCATTAACAGGAGAGTTCGGTTATATTTTCAAAACCAATAAAACTTTGCTCAAAGCATCTGCATTTTGGAGAAAGTCTGATAACGCTATCGATTGGCAAAAAGCAACGCCAACTTCACCTTGGACTGCACAAAACATCGGGAAAATTGAAACCAAAGGTGTAGAATTAGAAGCAGATTATCAGTTCGCTTCATGGATTGGAACTTCTGTAGGTTATACCTATATAGATAATCAAAGATTAGCCAGCAATATTGTTTCTAGATATTCTTTAGACAATTTAAAACATCAGTTGGTAGCCAAATTGAGAAATAAATTCGGAAATTTTTCAAATGAATTGATTTACAGACATAATGATAGGGTTTCTCTAGGAAGTTATAATCTATTAGACAATAAATTAAACTACACTGCAAACCAATTTAACATCTACGTTTTGGTGAATAACTTTACGAATGTAAAATACACCGAAACTTCTCTGGTAGAAATGCCCGGAACGTGGTTTCATCTAGGTTTTACCTATCAATTTAAATTATAATTGTTAAATCCCGAGAAAAAATCTATTCTCGGGATTTTTTATAGAAATTGCCCATTAAAAAAGAAAAATTTCGTTACTTTTACCAAAGGATTAATCATTTTAAAAACCATGAAAAAACTTATTATTCTTTTCTTTTCCATCTTTTCATTGTTCTTTTATTCTCAAGAAGATTTTAAGAAAAAAATAGCGCAAGATGCTTGTAAATGCATTGGAGAAATAAAATTGGAGAAAAAATCTAAAGAAATGATGCAGATGCAATTAGGCTTGTGTTTCATAAAAGTTTCTACTCCTTACAAAGAGCAAATCAAAAAAGAATACGGCATAGATTTGTCCAAAGATATTACCAATGAGGAAAAAATGGGAGAATTGGGCGAAAAAATGGGAATACTCATGGTTTCAGAATGTGCAGATACTTTTATTAATTTTGTAGACCAGTCTGGTCTTGCTGATGAATATGCTCAAGAATCTTCTGCAGAAGTAAATTCAGCGGAATTTATGAATGGTGAAATCACCAAAATAGAAAAAGATACCTTCGTTATTTTTTATTTGAAAGGTGATAATGGTATTTTAACCAGATTTTATTGGATTTCTAATGTAGATTCTAATATAGAACTCGAAAAGAAATATCAAGATTTAGTAGGTAAAAAAGTAAATATCACTTATTACTCTGCTGATATCTTTGACCATAAAATAAATGACTACAGAAAAGTCAATATTCTCTCAATGTTGAAAACTGAATAAAATTTAATGATTTTCGACTTTGTCTATTATTATCAAAATTGTATCTTTGTATACTTAATAATTTTTTAATTTATGAAATTTATAGTTGCAAGTGGCGAATTACAGAAAGCTCTTAACGTGGTAAGTGGTGTAATTTCTAGTTCGCAGTCAAGACCCATTTTAGAAAATTTTCTTTTTGAATTAGAAAATGAAATTCTAAAAATAACTGCTTCTGATGGCGAAACCACACTTATTACTTCTCTTGCTGTAAAATCTGATGATCAAGGCAAAATTGCTGTTCCTGCAAAAATTTTTCAAGATTTAATTAAAACTTTTGGAGACCAACCGCTTACTTTTTCAGTAAAAGATTCTGAGTCTGGTGAAGGTGGTCTTCTAGAAATTTTAGACGAGAAAGACAATTACGAAGTGGCGCTAGATAATGCAGAAGATTATCCAGAATTACCAGAATTTGATGCGTCACAAAAAGTTACGCTAGCTTCTGGAGTTCTTGCAGATGCGCTAAGCAATACCTTGTTTGCAACAAGCAACGATTCTCTAAGACCTGTGATGACGGGAGTTCTTTTCCAGTTTACAGAAAAAGAAACCAATTTCGTGTCTACGGATTCTCACAGATTAGTGGTGTACAAAAGAACAGATGTTACCAATAAAGAAGCGGTAGAATTTATCATGCCGAAGAAACCTTTGTCTATTTTCAAAAATATTTTGTCAAATTCTAATGACGAAGTTACCATCGAGTTTAATGAAAATATGGCGAAATTCACTTTCGGAGAAAATATTTGGATTTGTAGACTAATTGACGGGAAATATCCTAATTACTCTGCAGTAATCCCGAAAGAAAATCCGAATGTTTTGACGGTAAACAGAAACTTATTGCTAAGTTCTATCAGAAGAGCAAGTATTTTATCAAACAAATCTACTAACCAAGTTAGATTTAAACTTTCTGGTAACGTTCTTCATCTTCATGCAGAAGATACAGAATACGCAAACAAAGCAGATATGAATATTCCTTGTGATTACAAGGGTGAAGATATCAACATTGGTTTCAGTTCTAAATTTTTAACAGAAATGTTATCAGTTTTAGGTTCTGAAGATATCACCATGAAAATGTCTCAACCAAACCGTCCAGGAATTGTAGAGCCAGTAGATGGTTTAGACGAAAACGAACACATCTTAATGCTTTCTATGCCAGTAATTGGAATGTAATAATTTTACAAGAGCCAAGTAAAAAGGCAAAAGTAAAAAATTAAAATATCAATAGAGTCGTCCGAAATTTCGAGACGACTTTTTTAATTTTTAGCAGATTATATTTTCGTTATAGTGTGTTGTATTATTGTGTTTAATTATTAAAAACAGTTAACATGATTTTAAAAATTTTATTTAACGGAAAGATTTATTTGGCTAAAGTTGATTCAACAGAATATGGCTACAAATTTAGATTTAAAGAAAAAAATGGTCAGTTTGATTGGTTGTATTTTTTTTATTTTGAGAAATTTAGATGTTCATTGAAATGTAGACTTAATCACTACAAAGAATTTAAAAGAAGAATTTCAGGTGAAACAACATTAGGTTGTAGGAATTCTATAT
>Ga0209599_10000648_pt1 | contig 21064 bp, 17 predicted proteins | sample Shrwel_input2_FT_FD_187534 | JGI IMG/M metagenome (GOLD analysis project Ga0209599, IMG submission 187534) | Subsurface microbial communities from deep shales in Ohio, USA - Utica-3 well 1 S input2 FT (SPAdes) (version 2) ... | reverse complement strand
TGAACGAAATTTAGACATTTGATTCAAAGAGTTATCAGGTTTTTTATTTTTATGGAACTGCCATAACAACCATAAATGGCTAAACTCCTCAATTCCCTCAAATGCTAAAACATCATTGTAAGGCTCGCTCATTTCAATATAGGACTCAATCTCAACTAAGTTTGGTTGTCTTGGAATACCAAATTTCTCTCGATAAGGAGAGTTCATGTAACCGATTATCGGCATCACTATAGACTCGTTCATCACTTTTTCTTATAAACACAATTAAATATATTCAGTTTATCGAGAATGATTTTAGATTAGAATAGCAATCTGTTTCTTTTAACTGTGATCGAGACCTTTAATGGCTGCTTTTAACGTTGAACGCATTACTCATGTTCACCACTGGAATGACACACTTTTCAGTTTTAAAACGACACGCGATACAAGCCTACGTTTTAAAAATGGTCAGTTTGTGATGATCGGTCTTGAAGTGAATGGTAAGCCTTTAATGCGCGCTTATTCGATCGCGAGTGCGAATTATGAAGAAGAACTAGAATTCTTCTCGATTAAAGTACAAGACGGTCCATTAACTTCTATTTTACAAAAAGTACAAGTGGGCGACGAAATTCTTATTTCTAAAAAGCCTACAGGCACTTTAGTACATGATGATTTATTACCAGGTAAAAACTTGTACCTTTTGTCTTCTGGTACTGGTCTTGCACCATTCCTTTCACTTCTCCGTGATCCAGAGACTTATGAAAAATTTGAAAAAGTGATCATGGTACATGGTACACGTTATGTATCAGAGCTTGCTTATCAAGATTTGATTTTAAATGAATTACCAAACCATGAGTTTTTCGAAGAGTTAGGTATCAAAGATAAATTAGTTTACTACCCAACTGTTACTCGTGAACCATTCCACACTCAAGGTCGTGTTACGACGGCAATTGAAACTGGCGAATTATTTGAGAAAATAGGTTTACCACGTTTCAATCGCGAAACTGACCGCGCAATGCTTTGTGGTAGCCCTGCTTTTCTAAAAGATGTTGCTGCTTTACTTGATCAACATGGTTTAGTCGAATCTCCACGCATGGGGGTTATGGGTGATTATGTAATCGAACGAGCTTTTGTCGAAAAATAATTTTAACTGCATAAAAAAACCGAGGTGATTACCTCGGTTTTTTAATTTTAAATAAATAACAATTAAGAATATATTCACATTAACCATAATAAAATAGTTTATTAAGAAATACTTAATATATTATGCAGCATCTAGATTAATGAGTTTTTCAATATAATACCAACATTCCTCTATCTGAGCATGATCTTTATTCACTTTGGCATAAGCCGTCATTCCATCCAATATATTTATATACATAGATGTTAATACATGAGGTTGATAAACTTTCGCTTTTTCAAATAAATCTTCGAGCAATGTCATTAACCACTCTCGATAAGCAACAATAGGACCAATAATAGATGGATACTGTTGCAATATTTCAAGTGATGCTTTTTGAAACATACATCCATGAAAGTCATCTGAGTTAAACCATGCTAAATGCCAAAAATAAACTGCTTTGATTTTTCCTAAGTAGTCATCTTCATCTTTTAAACTGATTTCACTTTCAATAGCCTTTTGGATACTTTTATTCCGACGTGACAAACATTCTTCTATCAAGTTCTCTTTCGATGGAAAGTACTTATAGAAGGTCATCTTGGCAACGCCTGATTCACTTATGATACGATCCACCCCAACTGAGCTGTAGTTATAGCGGTTAAAGAGATTGAGAGCCGTTGCAATAATATCTTCTTTTTTTGACATTTTATTATCCTTTTAGAATTCTATCAAAAAACTTAATGCATTATTTAGACATAGTTAAGCTGGTGATTTCTGGCAACTATGTTAATTTATATTCTTTTAAGAACATTCTAGAAAATATGAAATTTTTCTTTATTGTCTCACCTTATAAATTAAGCAAAAATTGAATAACAAACAAGATCATTTGTAAAAAAATTTTTCTATTTTAAAAAAATTAAAATATATAGTGAAGTATATCACCTTTTGCTAAAATTTAGGTTAATTAATGAACTATATTTATATTTTTTAGATTGCTTAATAAATTGATTTCACAAAAAAATCATTTTATATTTAAATTATCCAATAAAAAGATATTTGGTTGAACTAATAGTTATATTCAAAAGCAACCAAAGTAAATCTAAACTATATAATTGGAAAAGCAATAATATTAATTCATTGAGTACAAAACTATGCCAAAACAATTTGAAGATTTTGATAACCCAAGACAGAAAGCTATAGACGGAATGAAAAATAGTATTTCTGAAGAACAATGGAACAAGAATGTTAAATTTCTGAGTGATTTAAGAGCAGAAATTTCCAATCATCCTGTTTCAAAGCATCCTGCTATCCAACTGCTAAATGATGGTTTAATAGATAAAGAAACACTAAAACACATTCATTTAGAATATCGTCATGCCATTGTTCAAGTATTCACTGATGCTTTATTAATGGCTCAATTCCAAACTAAGCAACTTGAACCACGTTTGTTATCGGGTTCAAAAATGTTTCCACGCTTTTTACTCAATCTAAACATTCTTGACGAATTTGGTTTCCGTCCAGCCCTAGACAAAGATGGATACTATTCAGGTAATCCTCAATACGCTCATTATCCACTGTTTGAAGATGTTCTAAATGAGTTTGATCTAACTCAAGCAGAGCGCAATAACTATCAACCTTCAATTATTGCTCAACAAGTTCGTAACTATTTAGAAGAGTCATTTGATCGTTATCATGCAGTAGCTGCTCTGTTGGCTGTGGCTGAAGAAGAAGTTATTTTATTTAGCCCTGCTTTACGTCAAGCAACAAGTGCCGTTGGCTTCGATGTTGATAGCGGTTATTACTTTGTGCATGGCGTTTCTCATGATGAAACTGCGGAAGCAGCTGATGATGATCATGAAGATGACTTATGGTTTGTTCTGGCTCAAGCTTGTGTAGAATCTGACTACAGCTCGATTCGTCAAATCTGTCTAGAATATTGTGACTTATGGCAACAATTTTGGGATGAGCAAATTGTTAGTTATCAGTATGAAGCATTTCGTAAATTGGCTTAAATTTAGAAAAGAACCTTCTCTATTTTTGTATAGAGAAGGTTTTTTAAACTTAAAATATAAGTGATCTATGAGCCGCTACGCCTGCCATCGTACCATCACCAACAGCGAGCGAAACTGACCCACCTAAACGGGCTACATCCCCACAGGCAAAAATACCCATTTCAGAAGTTTCTTTTAATGCATTGGTTTTAATCATTTCACCCATAATATTTTGTTCAATTTCACAGCCTAATTTATAGATCCAATCTTGCGAAATCAGACATTTACTGGTTACAAATATGCCATCCATCTTCATTTTGCTGTCATCTTCTAAAACAATGGTTGATTGCTCGATAATTTCCTTAATCGGTCTATCTTGAATGCTAACTCCCCTTGCTATTAATTGCTCTCGCACCTCAGTTTCAATTGACTGATTGTTTAAAAAAAATGTAACACTCCCCCAGTCTGGTAACATCATCGCCATATGTGCTGAATGCTCTGAACTTGCAATTAGTCCAATGCTGCCTTGATTCAACTCATAACCATGACAATACGAGCAATGAAAAATAGTTTCGCCCCACCTCTCTACTAAGCCTTTAATATAAGGTAATTGATCAGTCACACCCGTTGCGATTATGATTTTCTTAGCAATTACCGCATGCGTAGCATCAATACAAATATGAAATTGATCATCTTTTTTTTCAATCCGTTTTACCGACCCATCTTGCCAAGCTACAGTTTCATATTGCAATAATTGCTGTTTACCGATTCTCGCAATTTCTGTAGCGTCAGTACCATCTTGAGTTAAAAATCCATGTGAAAACTTGGCAAATCGATTTCTTCTTTGCCCCGCATCAATCACGACTATATTTTTTCTAGCTCGGGCTAATGGTAATCCAGCTGCCAATCCCGCATAGCTACCACCAATGATTGCCACATCATAAATCATACCAACACCATTAAGTAACTTTTAAAGTTACATTAATGCTTTTCATTTTAATTTGCAACTTTTAATGTTACATTAATGTTTTATTTATGCTGATTCTGTTATGCGTACTGATAGTAAACTTTCTCGGATGCTTCATGTTCTGCTTCATATGTCGAGAAACAATAAAATTTTTACTTCTGATGAAATTGCTCTGATGTTATCAACTAATCCTGTGGTGGTCAGGCGTACTATGGCTGGTTTAAAAAAAGCCGGTTTTATTCAATCCGAGAAAGGACCTAAAGGTGGTTGGTTACTGATTAGTAATTTAGAGAACATTACTTTATTTGATATTTACAATGCTGTAGGTGAACCCACAATATTTGCAATCGGAAATGAAAGAGACAATCCAAACTGTGCAGTTGAACGAGTGGTCAATGCAGCCTTAGATGATGCTATGAATCAAGCACAATTGATTTTATTGTCAAAATTAAAGTCCACTACCCTCGCCGATCTTGCTTTGCAATTTGATCAAATTTGCAATAAAGAATTACATCATTGAAATTTAAAGGTTATACAAGTCTTTTTATAAGATTGAAATAAGTTAAATATTCAAATTTGATCAAAATCACACTATCATTTACTGTACAATTCAACTTTCTCATGTCTGATTTTTCTAATATGTTATCGCAACTTGATGTCAATTTACTGGTTCTGTTAATTTTATTAGGCTTCGGCGTTTTTAGTCAAAACACTGCAATTATTATAGCAATTGGCGTTTTGATCGTTATTAAACTCACACCTCTCGCTGAATTTTTCCCTTATATACAACAACATGGTCTCAATATCGGCATTATTATTTTAACCATAGGTGTTCTTGCTCCGATCGCAAGTGGAAAACTCAGCGGTGAGAGCATTTTAAAATCATTTATTAGCATTAAATCTTTACTAGCAATTGCTGTTGGTCTCTTAGTCGCTTGGTTAGGTGGTCGTGGTGTAAAACTTATGACACACCAACCTGATGTTGTAGCTGGATTATTAATTGGAACGGTTGCAGGCGTTGCGCTTTTACGTGGCGTTCCTGTAGGTCCGCTCATCGCTGCTGGAATATTATCTTTGTTGATTGGAAAGTCCTAATTCAAAAAATGTTTTGAGATTTAGATTGATCAAAGGGCTACGGCGAAAGATTTTTTTCCGCCGCCCCTAATTAAATATGCAATTTTATTTATCGATCGTAATACATCGCTCTCTTTTGTGAAAACTTCTCTAATTGTTTGAGAAAACCTTCAAAGTAATTTTTTTGTTTGTCTTCGGTTCGATAACCAGCGTACAAAGTACGTCTTAAACCTTTTTCTGACACACAATCCAATCGACGGCTGACGACCCAACCTTTTTGCTCATATTCATTCACCACCCAATCTGGCAACGCTGCAATACCTCGACCACTCGCAACCAACTGAATTAACATCTGAGTCAAATCAGTAGTTCGAATATGCTTTGGTTGAATATTTTCAGGAATAAATAAATGCGCCATGATATCTAAACGATGCTTATCAACAGGATATGTAATTAAGGTTTCTTCCGCCAAGTCTTGTACTGTAACGTGTTCTGAGCGCACTAATGGATGTGTATTGGAAAGCACTAAACGAGATTCATATTCAAAAATTGGAAAGTATTCAATATCTTTTAATGCAATTGGATCCGCTGTAATCAGTAAATCAAATTCAGCATTTTGTAATAACTCATGCGGATTAGACTCAAAACCTGCTGCAAAGTCTAAGTCAACATCTGGATATTGTTGACGATATTGATTAAGTAGAGGCATTAACCAATCAAAACAGCTATGACATTCAGATGAGAAAATTATGCGTCCAGTTTGACCATGTACAATCCGAGTAATATCCGATTGAGCGATTTGCACTTGTGGCAATATATCATCTGCCAACTTGAGTAGGCGCTCACCTACATTTGAGAAGCTGACAGGACGGCTACGACGATTCACTACCTCAACCCCATACCAGTGATCTAATTCTTTTAACTGATGTGAAATAGCTGATGGCGTAAGACACAAATCCGAGGCAGCAGCGACTAATGAGCCGTGCTCTCTTAAAGCATGAAGTGTTTTTAAATGACGAAGTTCTAACACAAGCCAAACCAAAATTGAATTTATTTCATCTTATCATTAAATTAATGAGTTTGTCTCACCAAGAATAATATTTGATTATTGCATTAACATTCATGCTTTAAAAATATATAACGCCTTAGTCGTTTAATGCTCAGTTAATTGTCAGACTGTTAAAATTGTACTGCTTATTAAAAAAAATTCAGTTAGAGCTGAGAACATTTCATTAAATTGAAACCCTCCAAGTATTTAAAACTTTTACAATAGATGATTCACTTTTCAAACATTGCTGATATGACACAACAAAGTCAAAAGACACTTGAACGCCAAATGCTCACGCTACCTGAAGGGCATAAAAAACTGTTGCTGCATTCATGTTGTGCGCCATGTTCAGGTGAAGTCATGGAAACTTTAATAGAGTCAGGCATTGAGTTTTCGATCTTTTTTTATAACCCAAACATTCATCCTGTGAAAGAATATTTGATTCGTAAAGAGGAAAATATTCGATTTGCCGAGAAGCATAATATTCCATTTATCGACTGTGACTACGACACTGACAACTGGTTTGCCCGTGCCAAAGGCATGGAAAATGAGCCTGAGAAAGGTATTCGCTGCACCATGTGTTTTGACATGCGCTTTGAACGCACAGCGCTGTATGCCTTTGAAAATGGCTTTAGCCTAATCAGTAGTTCGCTCGGCATTTCACGCTGGAAAAATATGCAGCAAATCAATGACTGTGGTTTACGTGCAGCGGAGCATTATCCAAATATTCAATATTGGGATTATAACTGGCGCAAATATGGTGGCGCGGTACGTATGCTTGAAATCAGTAAGCGAGAAGAGTTCTATCAACAAGAATACTGTGGCTGTGTCTATTCACTCAGAGATAGCAATCGCTGGCGTATGAGTAATGGTCGTGACCGTATCCAATTAGGTGTGAAGTTTTATAGCAATGCAATGGATGATGAGTCAAATTAGGCGAATTAGTAATTTTTAAGAATTTGTCTAAATACAAGGCTAACTCATTTGAATTAGCCTTTTCGTTTCTTAATTTACAGCAACGCTGATAATACTATAGAACTGATTGCTTGGCTTTTGCTTCGCGTCAACCGCCTCACTAACTTCAATCAGATACTCACCTGCTTTTGCAAATATCAAGTCAGCACTACCATCCGCGGCTGTTTTTAAACTAATACCTTGCTTGTCAGTTGCACCTTTAGCACGAATGATCACATTAGCATGAGCCAATGCTTGATTCGATTTAGATGCCTTAATTTTGACGGTTTGATTGGATTTTAGCTCACTAGGATGTGTTAAAAAGTCAACTTGAATCGGAGCTGTACTTGCTTGAACAGGTGTGTTCTTGTCTTTAGACACGTAAGTCAATAATGTCCATTCACGAGTAATTTCAACAGGCGTAATTTTTTTCGATTTTAAGTCAGAAGGAATAACAAAATCACGTTCAGCTTTGGCAGGTGCTTTGTCTGCTGGCATATCAAAGAACATTTTCCATTCTTTTTGATCTTGTACATATTTCAATGGATAACTAGCGCTGGTTTTAATGCTATAAGTTCCAGCTTCAGGCAATTTTAAATCAAATACGGTTGCCGAACCCAATTTAGACTCTGCTGCAACTGTGGTTTTGGCATTATTTGGGCTAGTCACTTCAAATTTCGCATCTTTTAGTGCATATTCACTTTGCAAAGCTTCTTCTGCATAACCTGAAATAATAGCGACTTGGGTTTGTCCAGTGGTATATGCGAGCGGTGCGACATAGGGTTCATGAGCAAAGCTAAAACCTGAAACAAGCAGTAATGAACTGATTAATAATTTTTTCATTTTATTTCCACCCTTTGAATATCTTCATTTAAACGTCTGCTTTGCATTATACATAAATGAAAATAATTATCATTCAAATTATTTTCTAATAAGCTATATTTAAAAATTGATTAAGATAAAATTGTGTTCCATTTCACCTTTTTGAAAGCAAGTTGAATATAATACGATGGCACTTTTAGACTACAAGTTATATGTCCTCACCAAACTCGCCCTCACACAATTATTCTCTATTCCTTGTTATTTTCTCCCTTGCTGTTGGTAGTTTCTGTATTGGTACGACAGAATTTGTGGCAATGGGGCTGATTCAGGAAATTGCCACTGATTTAAATGTCAGTGTTCCGCATGCAGGCTATTTCATTAGTGCTTATGCACTTGGCGTGATGGTTGGCGCCCCTATTATTGCAATATTGGGAGCAAAAGTACCCCGTAAGACACTTTTGTTGAGTCTGATGCTTTTTTATGGGTTGGCAAATGCGGCAACAGCTTTTGCAACCACCTCTGAAACTATGCTGATTTCTCGCTTTATTGCAGGTTTTCCACATGGTGCATACTTTGGTGTAGCAGCATTAGTAGCGGCTGAATTGGCTGGAAAACAACGTCGCGCAACCGCGATTGCCCAAGTCATGATGGGTCTAACGATTGCCAATGTGATCGGCGTACCAATTGCTACATGGTTGGGTCAACAATTTGGATGGAAATCAGGTTTTGAATTTTCTGCTGCAATTGCATTTTTCACACTGATAGGTGTCAGTCTATTTGTACCCAATATTCCATTACAAAAAACTGCTAGCATTAAAGCTGAATTGGCAGGTTTAAAAAATATCAATATGTGGCTCACTCTTGCCGTGGGTGCGATTGGATTTGGTGGGATGTTCTCTGTATATAGTTATGTTTCACCGATTTTGACTGAATATACACATGCCGATATCCGTGTTGTTCCTGTAGCTTTAGCTATTTGGGGAGTCGGCATGGTGATTGGTGGCTTAGTCGCTGGATGGTTAGCAGATAAAAGCCTATTTAAAACCATGATTGGAATTTTAGTGAGTTCTGCACTCGCGTTTGTAGCAGCAAGTTTTATGATGTCTAATCTCTATACCGCAATTACAGCACTATTTTTGATTGGCTTTACCGTCATAGGATTAGGTGGTGCATTGCAGACTCATTTAATGGATATCGCAGGTGATGCGCAGACCTTAGCCGCTTCGCTAAACCATTCAGCATTTAACTTGGCAAATGCACTTGGTGCATTCTTGGGCGGTTGGGTGTTGAGTCATAATATGGGGTGGTTAGCACCGATCTGGGTTGGCTTTGTATTAAGTTTAGGTGGCTTAGCCATCTTATTAATTGCTTTGGCTTATGCTAAATATTCAAAGAAAAGTGAATCTGTCATTTCTTAAAGGCAGATTCATCGCTTTGTCTATGACTACATTAACTTTGCAATTTGTCGATCATGCCATCGAGATAACAACAGTAAGGCTGTGATCGACCCAATCAGTGCAAAGAACATATCTGATTGCGTATCCCACTCATCACCTTGCGTTCCCAAAAACTCTTCTGCACCTTGCCCTAAAGACAATGCCGCCACCCATTCAATCAATTCATAACTGGCACTGATTGCCAATACAATACAGATCACAATAAAGCTCAACATTTTTCCCTTGCTTAAAATATGATTGCGAATCAGGATTTCACGTGCAGCTATGGCAGGCACAAAGCCCTGCATAAAATGTCCAATTTTGTCGTAAGGATTGCGATCCATACCCAACAATTCAGCTATTTCGAAACCCAACGGCACGCGCGCATAGCTATACGCCCCGCCCACAATCAGCACGATAGCATGCAAGAAAATAAGTCCATATAACAGAGGGCTGAGTGGAAAAGGTTTATAAGTGGCAAATAATAACGGGACCACGATCAATACAGGTATGACTTCAAGCCACCAAGTGATTCGATCAAAAGGTTGAATCCCAGAAATCACTAATAAAATGACCAGAATCATCGTGCCCAAACATAAAAAAGAAAAACGCATTAGCTTATATATATTGTTTATTTCATACCATCATATAAAAAATCCGAAGACAATGCTTCGAAGATTGATTATAAAATGTCTGAATTGCATCTCTATTCAAGGCGTCTCTACATTTTTTTAAGACGCTAGATGATAAATTGTACGAAGACTCAGCGTACATAAGTTAATCTATGTCAAATTTTTCCTTACAAAATAAGAATAAATAACATAGACTTGCACTTAAGCGTTCAATTTCATCATTCATTTCAAACTATTCAGATAGTTTTTCCCCACAATGCGGGCAAAACCGATATTGTTTTTTTTCTTGCTCCTGATCTTCAATTAACTTTTCTCGAACCAATTGCATAATAATTTCATGCGTTTGCTCTTTAGGCAAGCCCACTTTTTTTCGAATCCTTTCAATTTCATCTTGATCATGCAGCAAATCCAACCCTTTAGCTTGTAAAACTTCACGGAATTCTTGCTCAAGGCGTTGATTGCGTTGATTCAATTCATTTGCTAAACCAGAAGCTAAAATACCCGCTGGTAAAGCAGCGATACCAACACCAAGAATGGTAATAAATGCGCCGAGTATTCGACCCAAATTGGTCACAGGTGTGACATCGCCATAACCCACAGTAGTCAAAGTAACCACAGCCCACCACATTGCTTGCGGTATCGAACTAAAAACCTCTGGTTGAGCTTTATTTTCCACAACGTATATTGCAGAGGCTGTCATCACAATCATAATGACTAAGATAAAAATAACCGCCTGAAATGATCCCTTTTCGCGTTGAATGACGCGTAAAAGAATTTGTAATGACACAAAATAACGCGTGAGTTTGAGTAAACGCACTAAACGCAGTACACGTAAGAAACGTAAATCAATTGGCACAATGAAGTTTAAATAGGCAGGTAAAATTGCCATCAAATCAATAATCGCACCACCACTTTTGATCCAATGTATGCGTTGCTTCCAAGCAGATTGATTTGGGTCTTTTTCAGCAATACTCCAAAACCTAAGAAGGTATTCAGCACTAAAAATGAAGATCGAAAGATTTTCGAAAATATTGAAGTAAGGCTGGTACAACTTATAGACTTCATTGATTGACTCTAATAAAACCGCTGCAACATTGCCTATAATCAAAGCAATCAATAAATAATTTATACAAATACTGATCTTACTTTTATAATCATCGTCGTGGAGAATGTTATAAACAAAACGTCTTGATTGCTGCAATGAAAATTTAGTCATACCATACTTATTATTTGATCAAGCAAGTTGAAAATGTAGCATGTTGCTCAAAAATTTAATAAGAGATTTTGTTCCCAATAGCTATTTCCTTTTATACAAGCAAATCATTTGTCTATTCACTGCCTAATATAACGCTGTTTCAACAAAACTCTCTTTGCAGTTCGACACTCTCTTCAATGATAATAAAGACTTAGTGGCTATTTTCTTTAACGATTCATTCATAAAGAACTATAAATTTTATTAAACCCATACAACAAGGGGAAATTACATGGGATTTAAAGCTCTCCCTACGCTGATCTCTTTATTTATTGCATTACTGATTTGGTTCGTTATTCCTGTACCCGCAGGTGTTGATCCAAATGCATGGCATTTATTGGCAATGTTTGTTGGTGTAATTGCTGCAATTATTGGTAAAGCTATGCCAATTGGTGCAATTGCGATTATTGCTATCACCTTAGTCGCTGTAACAGGTGTTACTAACGATAGTCCAAGCGGTGCCATTCAAGATGCGCTTAGTAGTTTTTCTAATCCTCTAATCTGGTTGATCGGTATTTCGATCATGATCTCCAAAGGTTTGCAAAAAACTGGATTGGGTGCACGCTTAGGCTATTTATTTATCGCGGTTTGGGGCAAGAAAACCATTGGTATTGGTTATAGCATGGTGCTGTCTGAACTGATTCTTGCACCTGTCACCCCTAGTAATACCGCACGTGGTGGTGGGATTATTCACCCGATTGTCCGTGCAATTTCGACCAGTTATGACTCTGACCCAGCCAAAGGCACCGAAGGTCGTATGGGGAAATATTTAGCTTTGGTGAACTATCAAGCCAATCCAATTACTTCTGCCATGTTTATTACCGCAACTGCCCCTAACCCATTGGTGGTCGATCTGGTGGCAAAAGCAACCAATAGTGAAATTTCATTGAGTTGGAGCACATGGGCGCTGGCGATGTTATTACCCGGTTTAATTGCCTTAATCATCATGCCATTGATCATGTACTGGATGTATCCACCCGAAGTTAAAGAAACGCCTAACGCCGCTCAGTTTGCCAAAACTAAGTTACAGGAAATGGGTTCAGTCAGTCGAAATGAAATCATTATGCTCGGCGTATTTGGGATTTTACTGCTGTTATGGGCAGGCATCCCTGCCATGATTTTTGGCTCTGCTTGGGCTGTTGACCCAACGACGACTGCTTTTATTGGTTTAGGATTATTGCTACTTAAAGGTGTTTTAACTTGGGATGATATTCTGACGCAAAAGAATGCGTGGGATACCATTACTTGGTTTGCTGCCTTGGTGATGATGGCGACTTATTTAAATAAGCTCGGTTTAATCACGTGGTTCTCAGGTGTGTTAGAAACAGGGATTGGTCATTTGGGTCTCAGCTGGATGCCTGCCTGTTTATTGCTAATGCTCGCCTATCTGTATGCACATTATATGTTTGCCAGTACCACCGCACATATCACCGCCATGTTTGCAGCCTTTTATACGGCTGGACTGGCATTAGGTGCGCCACCGATGTTATTTGCCTTAATTATGGCAGCGGCTTCTAGCATCATGATGACTTTGACCCATTATGCAACGGGTACATCTCCTGTGGTGTTTGGTTCGGGTTACACCACACTGGGTGAATGGTGGAAAGCTGGCTTTGTCATGAGTGTCGTCAATATCATCATCTTTGTGGTGATTGGCGGACTTTGGTGGAAATTGTTAGGTTATTGGTGATTAAACAAAAGAGGAGCATTTTTGTAGATGAAATGCTCCTCTTTTACTTATAATCTAGATGGCATATCAAATTTTAAGTTTCCACATCAACAAATATCCAAATCTTTTTAGGTTTAGAGCCCCAGTACTTTTTTTGGACTTCTATTTGAAAAGTAGTTGGTTGAGGTTTGAAATAACTTTTAAAATTCTCTATCAGAATAATTTCATCTTGTTGTTTAATTTCTTCAACAGTAATTTTTCCATCTAGATTTTTTTTACTTTCATCTACACTATGGAAAAAACACTCACCTACTCCATAGAAACTTAAATTCACCAATCCAACTGATTTTAATAATTCTCTTTTATAAAAATCAATCTTAGAAATAGTTGTAGAAGACAAATTCATTAGACATATATTAAAGCCACTATCCTCTATACCTTTGGAAACTTTAATTACAACTTTCTCATTAATTACCTGTGGAGGCAAACTCTTCATTGTAAGTAATGCTTTCTTAGCTATTTCTCCATATCGAGTATACTTTTTCCCTAACCCTAACCCCCACCTTGCAATTGGTGTAGTATTATTAACCCTATACAAAACAAAGAAAAAAACAAAAAGAAAGAGTGTATAAAATGCTGCTAACACAACATCCTGAACAATTGTAATAAATATGAAAAAATAAAGTAATGGACTTTTGAAGAAAGCTATCATTTTTGGATACTTATAAGAAATTTCAGACCAAATACTAATTATAAGCTTTCTATAATAAAACTTATTAATAGCTTTAAACTTTATATACTCATTATTTCTATCTTTATTCATAGGTTGACATAACGGGTTGATACTATACTCCCTTGAGAATATAGAATAAAAAGCCGTTAAAATAACATGTTCAACAAGGGAAATACCTAGCTCACTCACTTCTTGAGTCATTTGATAGGTAACTTTATAATTATTTTCCATAAGTAAAATTGGTTTAGTATTAAAATACATTAAATAATGATAATCACCATCTACATATCGATGTTTAAAAATCTTAGTTGGCAATTGGAAAAATAAAATCCTATTTTCATCATTAACATAACATATTGTATCTGGAGTTAATTCTATATCTTCCGCAATAAAAACATTATTATTTTTTATCTCATAATAATTAGTCTCACATAATTTTACTTGTTCAAATTTTAATTTCATTTTTATACTCAAAAAATAAGGGCTGAATTAATCAGCCCTTATCTTCACTAAATCAACAAATTAAGTCAATTGAGCAGCTTGGATTTTCTTAGTATCAACTTGATCAGCTTCTTTTGTATATTCGCTCATCTTGTCGAAGTTTAAGTATTTGTAGATGTCAGCAGAAGCGCTGTCGATTTGCGACGCGTACTGTTGATATTCTTCTGGGCTTGGTAATTTACCAAGAACAGCAGCTACAGATGCAAGCTCAGCAGAAGCTAAGTAAACGTTTGCACCTTGACCTAAGCGGTTCGGGAAGTTACGAGTAGAAGTCGATACACATGTCGTATTCGGTGCTACACGTGCTTGGTTACCCATACACAATGAACAGCCTGGCATCTCAGTACGCGCACCAGCACGACCATAGATGTTGTACATGCCTTCTTCCATCAACTGATGTTCGTCCATACGTGTTGGTGGAGCCAACCATAAACGAGTCGTTAATGAACCACTTGGTACTTTATCAAGTAACTGACCAGCCGCACGGAAGTGACCGATGTTGGTCATACAAGAACCGATGAACACTTCATCAATTTTGTCACCTTGAACGTCAGAAAGAAGTTTCGCATCATCTGGATCGTTCGGGCAGCAAAGGATTGGTTCTTTGATATCAGCAAGATCGATTTCGTAAACTTTTAAGTATTCTGCATCAGCATCAGCTTTTAACAAGCTCGGGTTATCTAACCACTTCTGCATGTTTTCAGCACGACGTGCCATTGTACGAGCATCGCCATAACCTTCTGCGATCATCCACTTCAACATAGTAATGTTAGAACGTAAGTATTCAGCAACTTTCTCTTCAGAAAGTGTGATTGAACAGCCAGCAGCAGAACGCTCAGCAGAAGCATCAGAAAGTTCGAATGCTTGCTCAACAGTCAAGTCATTTTCCATTTCTGATAAATCGATCTCAAGGATACGACCAGAGAAGATGTTTTTCTTACCTTTCTTCTCTACAGTTAAGTCACCCGCTTGAATCGCGTAGTAAGGAATTGCATGTACAAGGTCACGTAAAGTGATACCAGGCTGCATTTTACCTTTGAACTTAACAAGTACAGATTCAGGCATATCAAGTGGCATAACACCAGTTGCAGCTGCGAACGCAACAAGACCAGAACCCGCTGGGAATGAAATACCAATTGGGAAACGAGTATGTGAGTCACCACCAGTACCGACTGTATCTGGAAGTAACATACGGTTTAACCAAGAGTGGATAATACCGTCACCTGGACGTAAAGATACACCACCACGGTTCATAATGAAGTCAGGTAATGTATGGTGAGTGGTAACGTCAACTGGTTTTGGATACGCAGCAGTGTGACAGAAAGACTGCATCACTAAGTCAGCTGAGAAGCCCAAGCACGCTAAGTCTTTTAACTCGTCACGAGTCATAGGACCAGTTGTATCTTGAGAACCAACTGTAGTCATCTTAGGTTCACAGTAAGTACCCGGACGGATACCTTGACCTTCAGCTAAACCACATGCACGACCAACCATCTTCTGAGCTTGTGTAAAGCCTTTACCTGTGTCAGCAGGTTGTACTGGAGTACGGAATAATGTAGATGGTTCAAGACCTAATTCTTCACGCGCTTTCGCAGTTAAACCACGACCAATGATCAGGTTAATACGACCACCAGCACGTACTTCGTCTAAAAGTACAGGTGTTTTAAGTTCAGCTTCTGAAATTTGTACGCCATCTTTAAAAGCAGTTACTTTTGCAGCAGCGTGGTCAATTTTCAATACAACTTCGTCGCCCATGTTCATATTCGCAACGTCGATTTCTACAGGTAATGCACCTGCATCTTCCATTGTATTGAAGAAAATTGGAGCGATTTTAGAACCTAAGCACACACCACCATCTTTTTTGTTTGGAATGTGTGGAAGTTCGTCACCGAAGAACCAAAGAACTGAGTTAGTTGCAGATTTACGAGAAGAACCTGTACCAACAACGTCACCAACGTAAGCAACTTGGTTGCCTTTCGCGATCAATTCTTTGATTTGGTTTAATGGACCAACTTCACCTGGTTTTTCAGGGTTGATACCATCACGCTCGTTTTTCAACATTGCATTTGCATGTAATGGAATATCAGGACGGCTCCACGCATCTTGCGCTGGAGATAAGTCATCTGTATTCGTCTCACCTGTTACTTTGAACACAGTGATTTTGATTTCTTCTGGAACGTCAGCGCGGCTAGTGAACCATTCTGCATCAGCCCAAGATTGTAATACAGCTTTAGCAGCAACATTACCTGCTTTTGCTTTGTCTGCTACATCGTGAAATGCATCAAATACAAGAAGTGTTTTCTTTAATGCTTCAGCAGCTAATTCCGCTAGTTCAACATTATCAAGAAGATCAACAAGAGGAGCTACGTTGTAACCACCAAGCATTGTGCCAAGTAAATAAACTGCACGCTCTTTAGTTACTAGTGGAGAAGTCGCTTCACCTTTTGCAACAGCAGATAAAAATGCAGCTTTTACATAAGCAGCTTGGTCAACACCTGCTGGAACACGATTTTCAAGCAAATCTACTAAATAAGCTTCTTCGCCTGCTGGTGGATTTTTTAATAAAGTTACAAGTTCAGCAGTTTGAGCATCATCAAGTGGCTTCGGTGGGACTCCGAGTGCGGCACGTTCTTCAACGTGTTGGCGGTAAGCTTCTAGCACAGTGTTATTCCTCTTTTTTAAAAAATTACTCGCAAGTTCCAGCTTTCTACAAGCTTCACAAGTAATATGGACAGCAAAATTTTACTAGACTTCGCGATAAAAGTTAATCGAACTACCGTATTTCTACGTGATGCCCATTATTTTATAGCGAAATGTTCATCTGTTTTAAATACCGCTTTGGTATTAGATCAAAGCTCAATAAAACAAAGAATTACACGCATAAAAAAAGACAACTGGTGTTGCCTTTTTCATTAACACATTAAAATGATTTATAGTTTGGAAGCTTTTCGTGTGGTGTTTCCAAACATTGATTCATAAATTTCTGCTTGAGCTGTTCACGAATCGCATCAGGATCGGCTTTAAGTTTATCAACAGGAATTGCATACACTTCATCCAAAATTTCAAAGATAAATTTACGCGTAGTTTCATCTTCAATTTTAGCCGCGTGTTCTTTGGCTTGTTTTTGCTCGATTCCATTTTGGCGATCTAAAGTAATTGAGCGAGCCGCATTACCCACACTAACACAATATCCATGCCATTGCTGTTCTGGTGTTAATGGCTTTTTATCTGCACAACCACCTAAAACCAAACCGACTGCAATCAACAAAACCTTTTTCATCATCATACTGCGATTAATTTGATGCACACATCATACTCAAACTGATTCATTTTGCAAAAAGGAAGCCTTTAAAAAGATTCAGTTGGTAATAAAAATATACAAATCATTTACTACAGCGCATGTTATTTGCAATTTTTTGGCATTTTCCACCTGTTGAAGAAAGATAGGTGTTACCTGCAACTAAATTAAAAATCTTACCTTTTGCATCCCAGCATCTAACGCCATTACAGCTTTTAATCGAAGTGAGCATTTCACTAGCGGCACTTAATTTATCATTAGAAGATGTGACAACTGGCTTATTTATAACATTTGTTGGAATAGCTGATGTTGGGTTAACTGATTTGGTATCTTTTACTGCTGAACTACTGGACATCCCCATGCTTTGCTCCGCCGAAACAGCATTTGTATTTTTTTTAAGCGGGTCAAGTTGTGGCTCTTTCTTTTGACTTGGTGGTGGCGTAGCGGAATACGTCGTTACCCCACGAGCATCTACCCACTTATAGTATTCTTTGGCATAGGTTTGGTTTGTAATACACATTAATCCTAAACCAATGACTGCCCAAAGCTGACCAAAAGTGACAGATTTCATCTCATAACTCCAAAAATTGTCAATAAATATATATTTTTCAATAACTTAAATTAATTCTATCACTTTTTTATTATAAAAAATAGTCGAAAAAAAACCTGCTTTATCAATATAAAACAGGCTTTTAATGTTAGATCATTAGAATCGCCAGTTGTAGAAAACGTCTAATGCTCGTTCCAATGACTGACTTGCTTCCAAATAAAGTCGACGGTTCATCTGATATCGTAAAGTCAATTTATTCACAGGCGTAAATACACCAATACCATAACGAATGAATAAGTCTGGTGTGATATAGCCTGTTAGGCTGACTTGAGTATCATCGCCAGTACCTTGTGCATCCAGTGCTAAACCACTTAAACCAAAAGTTCGCCCAATTTGATTGGTCAGTGCTCGCGTGCCACCCAAGCCCATACTAATACCAGCAGCAGCGATTGTATTGTTTACATCAGACTTAAAGCCCTCTGTATTACTTAAACCGCTGTTACCCTCATTAATTCGTCCTGTCAGTAATGCATTTAACGCTTCTTGTTCAGATAAACCTGCATCATTGTACACTTGAATATTAGGAACCGTTGCTGTACCAGTAACGCGCACGCCCACCATACTACCTTGTACTGGTTTATTGGCATCAATGTCTAGTGTTGGATTTGCAAGTGGCCCATTAAAACGTGCAATCGCTCTATTCAAATCAAGACTTTGACCATAGGCTTCGATTTTCACTTTTTGACTCACACCTATCGCACCATTAGCACGCATTGCTGTTTCTAAGCCACGTTGTGAAAGATGTAAACGCCCTACTAAAGGAATGTTACTTTCAAAGCCTTGGAAAATAACTTGATTACCTAAAGTCACTGTCATATCAGCACGAATATCCCAAGGTTTTGCAGCTTTTAAGGTTGCCAATAAGTCTTGACCTTGCTGAACAACGCGAACATCAGGCGAAACATTAACCACTGTTGCGGAGCTTTCTGGCATAGAAATACGAGCACGCGGAACATCAATTGTGCCTTTTAAACTTAAACGCTGATCAAACGGGTATACATCAAGACTTAAATCTGGTTTTACAATTGCAGTGATCATCGGTGCTTGGCGAATTAATAAATTATCGCCTTTTAAAGTCAATGCGAGATGCGGATTATCTTTCCAATCAAAACTACCTTTAAGTCGACCAACACCTTGTCCACTATTAAATGCCCCATCGATACTTGCGGAATCTTGACGGATAGATGAGTAAAGTTGAATATTGTTTAAATTTACAGGCAATGAAATCATACTGATTGCACCATTTTTTAAACGCATTTCACCTGTAAATTGTGGTTGAGTCAGTGTTCCATTCACCTTACCAGCAAGCGCTAAAGTACCACCCATTGAGCGTACATCTTTAATAAATGGCTTGAAAATTTTGAGTTGAACATCATCAAAAGCGATTTCTCCACGCATCGGCATCGTGCTTTGGAATGGATTAATAATGACGTTTGCATAACCTGTTCCAATATCAGGCGTTTTCATATCAACTCGGAACAACAATCCATCAGTCACGCTTTTTGCTAGAAGGCTTAACTCATTATAGGTAACTGTTGTCGCAATATCCTGCGGATCTGCTGCGGCTAAACCAATTTTGCCATTACGAGTCACTAAGCTTGCATCCACTTTAGGACGAGCACCACTCACCCAAGATGCTCTCGCATAACCATTCAATAATCCAGTAACTGCCAAGCCTTCAGGCATAAACGCAGCAAAATCATTTAAGTCTAGATTTTTGGTAATGACTGAGAAATTACCTTTGGCTTTGCTAATGCGAGCTGACTGATCCAAACAGACTTGACTACTTGAACTCTGCCAACAGTGTTGCCCTACAAATAACTCAGACAATGCAGTTGAATAAACGATTGGCGCACTTTGGTTTTGTACAAGATTGACACGACGCGAATTAAAATTACCTTTTTGGAGTTGCCCTAACCAATCATTATTTTGGTTAAAACCACCTGCTAGCTGTACATAAAAATTCGATTGACGGTTTTTACTTTCAACTTTTAATAAATGCGCTTTACGTGTACCAGCCAAGCTGATCGTCGCATTTTCAATTTCTCGATTACCGTTACGCAAGCGATCAACTTTTGCAGTTAATAAAGTCGGTGTTGTTTCTGAAGTTGGCAACTCACCTTGTATACGTAATGATTTGATACTGGCTAAATCATTAAACGCAAAATTATCAACGGCAATATTTGCAGTGGCTTTTAACCTTGGCTGCGATTGCACATTCAAAATGCCGTATGCACGACCTTGTAATCCAGGATAAAGTTCATATAACGCAGGTGCATTTAATTTGATTCTTAAATTTTGAGCATTACCCGTTGCTTGCAACTGATTTTGAGCATATGAAAGAAATAAATCATTTGCTTCAAACTGTTGAGGTAAAAAGCCTTTTTGATTCGAGTCTAGTAATAATGATAAATTACCACGGCCACGTATGGCTTTGTTATTAATCAAACCAGCAGCATTTAATTGTCTAATATCAATTCGTTTTAATTTATCAGACCACACACCTTGTGAGTTTACATTTCCAGAAATTTCACCTTTTACACTTGAAACGAAATATTGTGGCTTAAATCGTACTAGCGAAGCTTGAATATCCCATCCAATTTTATCTTTTAGATTTACTGCACCTTTTGCAAATACTTTACCCGCAACACCATCATGCTTTAATTCATTAATTTTAATATATTCAGGTGTACCTGCTAAATCGATTTTCAATAACCCATTGCCTTGATTCAAAGCATTCAATGAACCATCATAATTTACCGCAAAGCTTTTGAAACCGCCACCAGCCTTTTGATCATTAAAAATCAGTGCAGCTGTACTTTTACCTTTTAGTGCAACAGTTTCTACTTTATCAGCTTGAGGAATTTGTCCTTTTAAATCAATTTGATCAAACTTAATGATTTGTTGATTTGGTTTTGCAAAACCATTCGCTTTGATCTGACCATTTAACAAATTCACTGGCGCGGCAGTTGAAATGC
>Ga0209599_10000647_pt1 | contig 21080 bp, 19 predicted proteins | sample Shrwel_input2_FT_FD_187534 | JGI IMG/M metagenome (GOLD analysis project Ga0209599, IMG submission 187534) | Subsurface microbial communities from deep shales in Ohio, USA - Utica-3 well 1 S input2 FT (SPAdes) (version 2) ... | reverse complement strand
TGCTACGACCCCTTATCTTGGTTAGCAATTATGGCACCTGTATGTGGATGTTATACTATAGTACATCCTGTAGAAGGTGTAGATAAACGTACATGGTTAAGCAATTCAGCATTAGGTATGTATATGAAAGAAAAAAATATCGAAGATATATATGGTATTGCATACGGACTAGCTGAGCGCGAATATGCTAAAACAACTCTCCATTTAGCAAAACAACAATGGGAGGATATGCAATATTATTTCAATGTAACGTGCCTGGATATATTTCTCAGAGAAATGGACAAATTCCATGACTTGAATAATAGAGTAGGAAATAATTTTGCATAAAGTAATGAATATTTAACGAAAATTATATTAAATATAATAAAATAATTATATTATGGTGAATACGCTTTTAGAATATGTCTGGATTGATGGCAAAAATAATGTAAGAAGCAAGACGCGTGTTATGAGAGGAAGAATAACAAATATTCAGGAGGCGCCCAATTGGAATTATGATGGAAGCTCAACTTATCAGGCAAGCGGACGTGAATCAGAAATTATTTTGAAGCCATGTCGTATGTTTGATTATGATTTTTCGGAGTGCGCGAACATTAGCGCAACAAATCCGGATTCTTGCATTTATCACAAATTGGTGTTGTGTGAAACTTTCTTACCAAATGGCGAGCCAACGAAACATAACCATCGCGACGCAGCGGTGAAAATTTTCAATCAAGCCTTAGAAGAAGAACCATGGTTTGGACTAGAACAAGAATATTTCATGTTTGATAGTAATACAAATCTCCCATTGGGATTTCCCCAACACGACAATGCGGAACAAGGACAATATTATTGCAGTGCTGGCGCAGAGAATGCCTTTGGACGTAAACTTGCAGAAGAGCATCTTCGTGTATGTTTAATGGCTGGCATACAGATTTGTGGAATTAACGCGGAGGTTGCGCCGGGACAATGGGAGTTTCAGATTGGTCCGTGTGTTGGTATTGAACAAGGCGACCATTTATGGATGGCGCGTTATTTATTGCACAAGTTGTCAGAAAAGTATGATATTATTATTGATTTCAATCCTAAACCATTACTTACTAGATGGAGACTTCCGTTTTTCAATAAATGGAATGGCTCGGGATGTCATGCCAATTTTAGCACCAAAAAAATGCGTGAAGGCGGGGACAACAAAACCGGGTTGGAGCACATTGATGAGGCAATTGCAAGATTGTCGCATAAACACGCGGAACATATGGAAGTATATGGCGAGGACAATCGTCTCCGTATGACAGGTGAATGCGAGACTGCGTCATATGATGTGTTTACGGATGGTATTGCAAATCGTGGCGCGTCTATAAGAAGAGGCAACGAGACCATAAAAAATCAATGCGGTTATTTTGAAGACAGACGACCTGCTGCAAACTGCGACCCATATCTAGTTACAAGCAAAATGTTTGCAACTTGTATGAATTTATAAAATGTTATAAATTTAGTGGTAAAATCTCTATATATGTAAAACAACTTAAAATATAATATTATAATATTATATTGTAATATTTTATAATGAAGGTAAAAGTTGCACTTATAATTCCATCTACCTCAAAATATAGAAACTGGTCTTCGCCGGATGAGTCATTACTATACAAAATGATTAATTCTTTTAAACAATACACAAATGATAATTTTGAATATAAATTATTTATTGGGTATGATTATGATGATACTTTTTATAATAATACAGATAATATAACTTTTTATGAAAATCAAGGAATACCCATTGAGTTTATTCAACTTAGCGTTGACAAGGGACATGTCACAAAAATGTGGAATATATTAGCAACGCGTGCATATAACGACGGATTTGATTATTTGTATGCATGTGGCGACGATATTATTTTTAATAATATGGGGTGGATGGATGAATGCATAAATTTATTATTGAGAAATAACAATGTTGGATTGACCGGCCCACTTACTACTAATGGTAATAATTATATTTTGACACAATGTTTCGTTCATAGAACGCACATTGATATATTTAATTTTTTTTACCCCGAAGAAATAACAAACTGGTATTGCGATAATTGGATAAATGATCTATATTCGGATTTAATATATAAATTACCGATTGATAATTATTCATGTTCAAATTCAGGTGGGGGTGAAAGATATACAATAGTACATTGTGATGGTTTAATCGGTAATCTTGTTGAAAAACATAAAAAACTATTAAATGAGTATCTACAAAAAAAGTAATGGAACTATAATAAATTATTCTTCTTTTTCCTTCAAAAAATTTTGAAGCAAAATATCCTTATCTTGATTGGTTACTTCCCCAGATAACATGGCAGATTCATATATTTTTCGTACAATATCGTTTGGCGCACTACTACCGGTTTTTATCAATCCATGTGTGCGCAAATATTGTTTGATATCATTAATTCCATGTCGTTTAATATCGCGTTGTGCATTTAATACTCGTTTTCTAGTATTTTTATCCTTAATTAATACACCCACCTTTTTATGTATTTTTGATTTACCCAGCGTATAAGTTCGCTTTATTGTCTTTTTTATTCTTTTTGGAACGCTTGTTGGGACATTTTGTGTAGTAGGTGCATCAGCAAAGGAAGCAGAATGATTCGCTGGAGTTGGATCGGTCATAATCATAGTTGGAATTGCTTGCTCGATAGTTCTCTCTGGTTCTGGTTCTGGTTCTGATAGTTGTTGTGGAATAGGAGTAGGTTTTGGGGGAGGTGATGGGGCTACAGGCGGTTGCGCAATTTCTAAGGATTGTTGTTTCCGACGCATTTTATCCTTTAATTCTTTCATTTTTGTCTCTCTAAGTGTAGTATTGGATGACCCTCCCAGCGAAGACGTGTTAATAATTAACGATGGTGATGATTGCGCTACGGATGGTTGTTGTCTTTGGGTTTTATTCCATGTCTTAAATGTCGGCTTAACTCCGCCTTTTAAACAACCATATGGGACATTATTGTCAACCATGTAATTGGCGTTTGGTGGAGTTAATGTTATTGGTGGATCATTTGCCGGTATAGGTGTATGAAATATCATTGGAGATTCTTTTAATCCTTCAGGCAGTTCAAGCTCTACGTGCAAAGAAGGACTTGAATAGTTCTTTAATGTTTTTGATTTTCCTCCAGTCATGGAATTTTGCGTATTTTGAACATATGCATCCCTATCTGACGTCTCCTTTGATTGTTTTGCAAGACTAGATAAGTAGGCCATTGAATCGTTAAATTCATCGGATTGTGCTTCAAAATCACTCGCCGATGATGACTGCGTACCCAAGTTTGCCTCTTTATTCTTGTGTGCTTTAATACGTTCCAATAGCTTATTTTTCAGATTATTGGGTTTAAATGTAGTATTCTTTTTCGTTTTCGCCTGAGTCGCATCTGGTTTGGTTTTCTTTTGTTTCGTTAATGAAAACAATTCAGGATTAATCTTAATAGTTTTATGATTGGACATAATTTTATATTAGAAAACAAAATTATAAACGAAACGAGCTAAAGCAAAGCAAAAGCAACGCATAGATATGATTTCTCTGAAAAGAATATAAAAATAAATTGATTCTAATAGCAACTGATCTATGGAGTCAACAAAAGAAGACAACATGTCAGTTGAAACAAGTCAATATATTGAGGAGCCGTGGAGTATCATTGAGTCCTATTTCAAGGGACATCATCTGGAGCGCCTGGTAAGACATCAGCTAGAATCGTATAATAATTTCGTATCATGCCAAATTATTAAAACGATTGAGATGTTTAACCCAGTCCACATTGCATCCGAGCACGATTATGATGCAAAGAGCGGCAAATACGCGCTAGAAATATTCGTAACATTTGAAAACTTTCATTTGTACAGACCACAAATACATGAGAACAATGGCGCAACAAAGCTAATGTTCCCTCAAGAAGCGCGCCTGCGCAATTTCACGTATTCGTCTGCCATGAATGTCGATATGAATATTAAATACGTTGTGCGAAGTGGTAAGGACCTTGAAAATAGCCAGACGTTTTACAAAACTCTACCAAATATTCACATTGGTAAACTGCCAATCATGTTGAAGTCAAACATTTGCGTATTGAACCAATACAAACACGTAAATCATGACCATACCGGTGAATGCAAGTATGACGCTGGCGGATACTTTATTATCAATGGCTCGGAGAAGACTGTGCTGGGCCAAGAACGCGCCGCAGAGAACAAGGTATATTGTTTCAACATTAGCAAAAATAGCACCAAATATACGTGGATGGCCGAAATCAAATCGGTTCCAGATTTCAAATGCATTTCACCAAAACAAATAAACATGATGGTAAGTTCCAAGAATAATGGATTTGGTTATTCCATAGTATTGCAAATTCCACGAGTAAAAATCCCTGTTTCATTGTTTATTGTATTCCGTGCCCTTGGCGTCTTGTCGGACAAGGAAATCTGCGAGCTTATTCTGTTGAATGTAGAGAAGGACAAGCAAGCACAACTATGCGACTCTTTGCAGGCTTCCATTATGGACTCAAATAAATGGCTTACACAAGAAGATGCGATTAAGCATATTACGGCGCACGTCATGTATACACCAATCAACATGGACAAGGAGACCGGCGCATTAAAGAAGCGTGAATTTGCCATGGATATTTTGGAGAATGACCTGTTCCCGCATTGCCAAAACAGCGTTCAGAAAAAGTACTTCCTTGGATACATGACAAACAAGTTGCTTCAAGCGACATTTGGATACGCGAAAGCCGATGACCGCGATTCATACATCAACAAGCGTGTGGATTTGACTGGGACACTTTTGAATAATCTGTTCCGCAATTACTTCAATAAATTGGTGAAGGACATGGAGAAGCAAGTTATTCGCGAGATTAACGGCGGTTCTTGGCGTTCTACCGATGACTATGAGCGCATCATCAACTTGACAAATATCTACAAGATTATAAAATCTACGACTATTGAAAATGGTCTCAAACGCGCGCTTTCTACAGGCGATTTCGGTGTAAAGCACTCAAGTAGCAATAAGGTGGGTGTTGCACAAGTTCTAAACCGATTGACATATGTCAGTAGCTTGAGCCATGCGCGTCGCATTTCAACTCCTGCAGACAAGAGCGGTAAACTGATTCCGCCTCGTAAGTTGCATAATACGAGCTGGGGGTACTTCTGCCCCGCGGAAACTCCAGAGGGTCAGTCAGTTGGTTTGGTGAAGAATTTGAGTTATATGGCTCATATTACGATTCATTCCAACTCGGCTCCGCTTTACGAGTATGTTATGCCCCACGTCATAGACATTCGTACGTTGCAACCAAGCGATATGTATGACGCCGTAAAAGTATTTGTTAATGGTGCATGGGTTGGTATTAGTGAAAACCCGACCGAGTTGTATCTTATGCTCAAGGATAAGAAGTACAAGGGCATCATTAACATTTACACATCTGTTATATTTGACTACAAGTTGAAAGAAATCCGTGTCTGCAATGATAGCGGTCGTTTGACGCGTCCTTTGTTAAGAGTGAAGGACAACAAGCTTACTCTGACACAGGATAACATAACGAAATTAAATAGTGGTGAAATTTTGTGGGATGACCTGCTGACTGACTGCCGATTACCTAATTCCGTATTGGAGTATATTGATCCAGATGAGCAAAGTTGGGCTTTAATTGGAACCAAGCCGAGCGATTTATTGGCCGGCACAAATGCGAACCAAATATACAAATATACCCACGTTGAAATTCACCCCAGTACAATGTTTGGTATTCTTGCGTCTTGCATTCCCTTCCCGGAGCATAATCAATCACCTAGAAATTGTTATCAATGTGCGCAGGGCAAGCAGGCGATGGGTGTGTATGTAACCAATTATGAAAATCGCATGGACAAGACGGCGTACGTGCTCAACTATCCGACGCGCCCGCTTGTAGATACTCGCGTCATGAATATGATTCAACTAAACAAGATTCCATCTGGCACAAATGTCATTGTCGCTATTATGACTCACACAGGCTACAATCAAGAGGATTCCATCTTGTTCAACAAGGGTTCGATTGATAGAGGTTTGTTTGTCGCGACTATTTATCATACTGAAAAGGATGAGGATAAGCAAAAGATTAATGGCGACGAAGAGATTCGTTGCAAACCGGACCAGACAAAGACCAAAGGCATGAAATTCGGCAACTACAATAAGGTGAATAGCAAGGGTGTTGTTCCTGAGAACACGCTTGTAGAAAACCGAGACATTATTATTGCCAAGGTCACGCCAATTAAAGAGAACCGAAACGACCACACAAAAATCATCAAGTATGAAGATCAAAGCAGGATCTTCCGCACAGACGAAGAAACGTATATTGATAAGAATTACATTGACCGCAATGGAGACGGGTACAACTTTGCAAAGGTTCGTCTTCGCAATGTAAGAAAACCAGTCATTGGCGACAAGTTCTCATCTAGACACGGGCAGAAGGGCACGTTGGGTAATATCATTCCTGAAGACGACATGCCATTCACGCGCGATGGAGTGAAGCCCGACATTATCATCAACCCGCATGCGATTCCTTCTCGTATGACGATTGGACAATTAAAGGAGACGATTTTAGGAAAAACCTTGGTCTCGCTCGGATTGTTTGGCGATGGAACATCTTTCGGCGACTTTCACGTATCTGACATTTCCAAGGAGTTGTTAAAGGTTGGCTACGAAGCTCACGGAAATGAACTCATGTATAACGGCCTGACTGGCGAACAACTTGAATGCAGTGTCTTCTTGGGCCCTGTCTTCTACCAGCGACTAAAGCACATGGTGAATGATAAGACACATAGTCGTTCAATTGGTCCCATGGTGAATTTGACGCGTCAACCGGCAGAGGGACGCTCACGCGATGGTGGTCTAAGATTTGGAGAGATGGAGCGTGATTGCATGATATCTCACGGCGCAGCAAGATTCACTAAAGAACGTTTATACGATGTTTCTGACAAATATGAAGTACATGTTTGTAAGAAATGTGGGTTGATTGCGTCGTACAATAACGAGCTACATATTCACTTGTGCAAGACTTGCGGGAACCGAACAGACTTTGCATTTGTTAAGTTGCCTTATGCTTGTAAATTGATGATGCAAGAACTTACAACCATGAATGTATCGACCCGGCTGATTACTGAAAATTAGGCACTACGTTAATTTGTAGACGATGCCTGTTGTTAAACCAAACAATATACCGCCCCATAATGTATCTATAAGAACGGACATAATATGCCAATTCTTAAATAAAGCTAAATTAGTTAATTCAAAAACAGCATAAATTACTATACCCAATAAAAACGCGTCCTTTACGCTTTTTTTATTTTTAATAATAAAATAATTCAACCCAAAAATGATAAACACATAGCACAAGGCTGCGCCAACCAAATTGAGCTCAAGTGGACTTCCTTGCACCGCTTTAACTTGCTTTTTAAAGTATCCGCCCATTAAATGTAAATATGCGCTATCTAGGATAATCAAAACAATTGCACTAATCAAAGTAGACAACATTTATTATATATTATACGCAAATATTTTATTTGTTGTCAAGTCATTAATTTAGACGTTTTGTTTAATTTTTTTGCATAGTATATATATAAAATGCCGTCTATTGGTTTTCAAAATCCTATTAATGGCTCTTATGGAATTGGAAATACCCCCCCAATTATTAATGGACCTGGAGGAAAGCCTTACCTCGGTGGTGGAATTACTGGCTTTATTGCACGAGGCGTAAATGATACAGATAATAATGACCAATACGCACAAATTCGTTTCACATTAAGAAACGGGTGGAACACTAAATATGTCTCTCAGCTTGGCGAGAGAAGACGTATTATTACTCCGTTTCGCGCTGTGACTAACTCTGGTGATATCTTGTGTCGCACAGATTATTCTTGTGGTGGAGATGTTCAAACATTTCAAAGTCGCCCTGGTTTGAATGGTCTTCGCGGTAGATTTGGTGCTATACAAAGCAGATGTGATGGTAGTGGAATCCCTCCCTCTTCGTGCAACGTAAAGTATGTCTACGACTCCTCTGATTATATTACTTATTTAAAACAAAAGGCGGTTAACAAGAATTACAATGACTATTCTAATGCTGGTAATAATAACTCGGGCTCTCAGAGTGCATGGAGGGCTATCCGAAGATATTAAGGCGAAGGAAGATATATCTAGAATAATAATATAAAGATTGTTGTATTATTATTATTAACATGTCTACAGATATCAATACAAACCCCGACACAAACGAGAAGATTGATATGTCAGATCAATATGACATAACTGAACAGCAAAATTTTATTGAAGCAAAAATCATTATTCAAGAATTCCACGATGATTCATCCGTATTTATTGTCGGATCGGCTCCATTTGGAAAGCTTTGGTTTGACCAAGAAAAGGTTGACAAGCAATATAGTTTGTTGTGCGATAATTGGGCGGAAGATTATGATGAAACGACCTCCATTCGTAGTAAGAAACCAAGAATCATTAGCGTTTTAATCAGCGAACATGATCCGATGTTTGATGAAGTTAGAGAAACAATTCGCGAGACGCAGGCTAGAAAAAATCTTATGCACGAGATTGCCATGCAAATGAAGATTGCGGAAGCAGTAAAAGCAGCGATGAGTGCCGCAGGCATCCCTTATATGAATGACCCACCTGCTCCAGAGCCAGAGCCAGAGCAATTGCCACCAGCTACACCCAGTCCCGAGCCTGTATCAAATGTAGCCGTTAAAGAAAAAAAGCCGCGTGTAAAGAAGGTGGTTCCTGCACCTGCGCCTGTCTCCGCACCCACACCAGAGCAAAATGTGGTGTTGGAAAAGAAGCCGACTAAGCCTAGACAAAAGAAAGTATCCGCATAAATATTTTATTTTATATAGTGTATATAAGATAAGATGACACAATTTTCTGATATTATAGTTACGCCAGTTTATGGCCCCCTCAGCACAAATCAGTATCCCTGTGCCATGCCTGCACATAATTCAGGTGTACTTACTGGTCTTAGACCCACACCTCCGTTATTTTATCCGTCTCAAGAACCCGCCGCAACTGACCAAAATGTCAACTCCCGTCATCAATATTTTAGAACGGCTGAATCTGCTAATAGTTTAGCAATACAACGGGCGCGGGCGATTGAGAAAGTAACCCGAAATTTCACTTTCAATTATTCTACTGGCACAGCACACCATACTTCGGGACATACTAATTACATTCCCCCTACGGATTCTTCTATGCGAACCCAAAAGCTTCGTTCCAACGCAGTAGGCAAAAGTGGATATAAAGTCGGCCTTCCTTTAGACGCACCTTATTCTACCAAAAACTATTATCCGAGCGGCGTAAGATCTACCATTAAACGTGCAAGATCGGGTGGCTGCACTGCGCCAGCTAAAAAGGGATCTATTTACAACGACAGCTTACGCAATGGAAGAACTTGCGCGATTGGTTCCCTTGTTAGACAAACTTACTAATTTCTTACAAGCCATTACTTTATTATTTAGCATTTTTACAAGACAAATATATTATAACAATTTTCTTGCGTTATTATATATGCCAAAATATACAAAATCAGTAAGAAAAAGTAATATGAGAAAAAATAAACGTGGACGTTCAAGACGAGGTGGTTATTGGTTTTATCCTAGTCCGGGGGATGACGAGCATGCTTTCACAAAATTAAGAAATAACTTTTCCTCTGGCAATTGGAAATTTTGGCAGAAACAACCCGAAGAAGTTTCTCTTGTACCGCCAGTATTATCAAATTATATGTCCGGTGCAGAAGAGCCTGCTCCAGAAGAGGCGCCAATGCCCGAACAAGCGGAAGGCACTTTAGAGTATCCACCTCCTGAAACCCCGCCAATGGATAACGTCGATCAAGCATTTATGGAGGAAAAATCATATGCACCTGAACCTGTTGTATCTGAATCTGTTGCGGTAGAAGAAACGTCTGAACCCGTGCCAGAAACTCAGGCGCCTATTACAGGCGGACGTAGACGTAGACAAAAGCGGACAACCAAGAAACGCAAGAGGTCTAATATGCGCCGTCGCACAAATAAACGCAGACGCTCAAACAAGCGAAGACGTTAATAACATCATATTTATACAATAATAATATAATGTTATCATGCTTTACACACACAAATACTTCTTATCAATCGCGGTATGTTCAGCTACGCGACGGATTATCTTGCCAAAGTCTCTCTTCACCTCGTCATCATCAACTGGTCCGATAGCTTCCATATTGATTCTCAAGTATTGATCGTTTTTCCTGCTATTGTATTCCGTGCAACCTGGATTCGCCTTTTTCCAATCGTCCACCTTCAGAATATTCTTATGGGTAAGTTGTTTAATAATCTTTCTGAGCCTATCCAAGTTTGCATTATCACGCTCCCACTTGTTATCGTCTTTTATATGGATTATTTCTCTCTTGAGATCACTACAATGAATCGGCCTCTTGGTTATATCCAAGCTATTCAGGCGATTCACAAAGACACGAGACATGCCTTCGGCAAAGCCGATTTCGCCCATCTTTTCTAGCTCGGGTAGACTCAATTCAAGCGATTTAATAAAGTCCTTCATATTCATCGCATCTTTGCAGGTCTCGTTCAAGAAGAATTGGAGATTGAATGTCTTGTTATGGCTATTTGTGTTTGTGTTATTTATGGTATTATTATTGATTTGGCTGTTTTTTGCAACCTCTATTATGGTGTTGTTTTGCTCTATCAGCAGTTGTTTGAATTCATGGTTTTGCTTAACCAGCTCCAATATGAGACTTGTTTGCATATCATCTGACGATGTATGTGTTGATGATTTGAGTTGTATTTGTGATGTATTTACTATAGTATTATTTATGATATCGGTGCATATTTTTTTATGACGCCACAATGTACTACGACTATAAAATATATTATTACAGATTTCACACGACAGCGAGTTTTGTTGTTTCATTGGTGTTTCATTTGTTTCATATTGATGTTTACGCGTTGAATAATGTTTATGTAAATCGCTGAGTTTACTGCATGTATAATCACACTTAATACATGTGTGTTGTTTGGCGACTTTTGGCGAGTTTGTTTGTTTCACATTATTCAACAATACCATTTTGTGATGTTTCTGAGTATCATTGTGCGTTTCTTGTGCTTTCCAATTAGAAAAATATATATTACACGATTCACAAAATAATATGGTTTTTTCTTTTACAATTTTTGCAATAGGTTCTTTTATTTTTGGTTTTGGTAATGGTTCAATGCTATTAAGAGTTGCTCCAAGCGTTTCAAAATATTCCTGCTCTTTTTTGTGTGCTTCATAACTATCTTTGCAATTATGAAATGCAATAATTTCCATTTGCCAGTTCTCCCATCCACCAGCATTGCGAATAGCGTTATATAATTTACAATTATGATTCATTGCCTTTTCATTTTTACAGCTTTGTTTGTGCGCATGTCTCCTTTGAACAAAATTAGTAGTTAGCCCGACATAAAGCTCTTTTATGGTGGTGTCTTTACAGAATATTTTATAAAATATAGTATTAGAGTAATCAATCTCAACCTTTGGCATTTATAATAATCTTATATTATATTTAAATTATAAAATACGTATAAGATTCGCCTAAAGAATCCGCATCAAAAAATAAAAAAATTAGCATCACAAAATTTTTTATTTTTTTTCGGTCGTGAGACGCTAATTTTTCATTATGCTCACAAAACATCGAATTCTCAAAAGTATTTTAGGATTTCCAAAAATGGACATTTATAAATGTCCAATTTTGATTTCTTGAAAAAGGATTTGGAGTAAAATATCGTAAAAACGCAAGGGTGGGAACCCAATGGCCCACAACCACTACCCATACCCCACAAAATAGAATATTATTGTAAAGTTCTCTCTGAATATGGATTTACATGACAAACTAGTTTAAAAAATATACGCATAACACAATAATGAATAGTTTTGAATATACTACATTGTTGCAATTGATTCAAGAGAATAACACACAGACTGACGAAATAATAGAGCAATATATACTACTTTTGTCGCAGTTAACACAAACGCCCATGCTCTCCAGAGAGATATTTATGAACAATTTATATAAGATAACAACTATGGGAGTAATATATGTTTGTTATCATACAACAATAGAAAATAAAATATGTATTGTAGGTTCAGGTACTATTATAATTGAACCAAAAATTATTAGAAGTGGTAAATCTGTTGGGCATATTGAAGACATAGTCGTAGATCAAAAATGTAGAGCAATGGGCATTTCCAAAAGAATAATGGAAAAACTATTTTCTTTTGCAAATGATCATAATTGTTATAAAGTAATACTTGATTGTAATCCAAGATTGTCTGATTTTTACGAAAAGCTTGGATTTGAAAAACACGGAATTCAAATGTCAAAATATTTTTAAAATTTTATTTTTTTCATGTTTTATTCAACAGTAACAACCTTGGCCAAATTTCTCGGAGTATCGGGGTTAATGCCTCTGGATACCGCCAAGTTATATGCCAATAATTGTATAGGGATCACGCTCAACATATCACGAAATGTTTTATTTTCAGGAATATATAACACATTTTCCTTGTCTTGATTTTTCTTATCGGTAATAAATAATATTGGCGCATTTCTGGATTTTATCTCTTCATATGCGTTTTCCGATTTACTATAATTTATATCATTTGGAGCAATAATGATTACAGGAAAGTTCTCACTTAATAATGCGAATGGACCATGTTTTAAGCTACTAGTAGAATAACCTTCACTATGAATGTATGAGATTTCTTTTATTTTAAGAGCTCCTTCCTTGGCGACTGATTCGGATTTGCCTTTTCCCAGTATGAAACAATTGTCGCGATTATGAAATAGTTTTTGTACGATGTCTTCAATATATTTATTGTTTATGTCTAATGTATTTTTGATATCGTAATTCAGTTGTAAAATATCTTTTATATAATTAATACGTTTATTCTCATTTATATCCCTTTTTTGGGCAAACCAGATCGCAATCATGGATAATAAAGTCACCTGAGAAGTATATGATTTTGTAGAAGCTACACCGATTTCTTTACCCGCATTCAAATAACACCCACAATGTACCTCTCTTGCTATTAAAGAATCAACTACATTCACAAGCCCAATTAATAACAAATCCTTTTGTTTCCCAATTTCTATACATCTATGCAAATCTTTCGTTTCACCAGATTGAGAGATTAATAACAAGGCAGTTGTGCCGTATTTTGGTATATCTTTTTCGTCAAACTCGGCCCCATCAAATAATTGAACATTGCCAAAATCACACAAATCTTTGAAAAAATGTAATCCGTGTTGGCCTGCAAAATAGGATGTCCCACAACCCAATAAAATAAGATTAGTAACGTTTTTTAATTTATCAGCATGTTCTTCTAATCCGCCTAATTTTACTTTGCTATCATCTAATATTCGCCCACCCATGTTAATCGCGCGCAAGGATGCGTCGGGTTGTTCATATATTTCTTTTATAGTCCAATGTGGATACGAATTCAATACCGATTCTTCTGTTATATTTACAAATTTGTTAGCAACATAATGGTAATTAGTATCTATATCAACCTTATTTCCATTTTGTGTTATTTTGCAAATATCTAATTCTTCGATGACAAAATAATGTTGCACTTTATTACAAAATCCACTCTTTTCAGATACAACTATTGCACTATTATCAGTGTATCCAACCAATAATGGACTTCCATGTCGTGTACAATAAATCGTTTTGGGGTCATCTGTGCAAACAATCGCTAACGCCCATGTCCCTTCTAACACAATATTCATTTTCTCGATACAAACAATAATACTTTTATTTGTCGTGTATAAATAAGAAAGCAGTTGTACAATAATTTCCGTGTCGGTTTGTGATTTAAATATATAGCCTTTTTCTACTAACGTTTTTTTTAGCTCTTTATAATTTTCAATAATTCCATTGTGAACTAATGCGAATTTACCACACATACTAACATGCGGGTGTGAATTCGCGTCAGTTTTTGCACCATGTGTAGCCCATCTTGTATGCGCTATTCCGGCTATAGCCTTTTCATGATTGGGTAAGCAATCTTGTAGTTTCTTATAAGCATCTATATCTCCATTTGACGCGTATTTATCTATTACTAAAGCATTATTTGCTATCGTGCATATACCTGCAGAATCATATCCTCTGTTTTTTAATTGTAATAATCCGTTATACAAAATATTCCAACATTCTTCATCTGAAATGCATGCAATAATTCCACACATTTTGTAAGTAAGTTATAAGTTATAATTACAAAAATATTTTGTATATTTATCTTAAATGAAACAAAATATAATTATTATCATGGCTGGAGGATTAGGAAAACGTATGAATTCAGATTTACCCAAAGTGTTGCATAATTTTGGTGGTAAACCAATGCTATTAAAGATTGTTCATAAAGCAACGTTATTGGATCCATTGAAAATATTCATTGTGGTTGGTAAATATAGAACTATTATAGAAGAAACTTTACGTCAGTATATTTCTCTAGATAAGATTGAATTTATCATTCAACCAGAAGCATTGGGAACTGGACACGCGATTCAATGTTGCAGGGATGAATTATTGAAATATAAGGATACAAATGTCGCCATATTATCTGGAGATACACCTTTATTAAAAGCTGCAACAATACGTGATATAATGGATAATTTTCACAAGGTGAAAATTGTTACAACTATTATGAATAATCCGGATGGATATGGACGAATCATAGAAACTAATGGTGTATTTGATAAAATAGTAGAAGAGAAGGATTGTTCTTTAGAAGAAAAGTTGGTGAAAAAAGTGAACTGCGGGGTTTATGCTTTTGAAACCGAGGTTTTATGTAAATATTTGCCCTTATTGCAAAATAATAATGCACAAAATGAATATTATTTAACGGATATTATTGAGCTTATTAAAAATGGTGAACAAATTAATATTGATTTGTATGATATGCCCGAAAATAAACAGATACAAATTATGGGTGTTAATACGATAGAACAATTAACCGCTTTGGAAGAACAACTTAGAGAGACAATGAATGCTTGAACAAGTAATAGATAACTTAGAAAACAAAGTTATCTATAGAAAAATTTGTAGCTTATTCAAAAACTAATATAGAACCAAATGGGTCAGCTTGTATTTGATTCTTAATAGTATCTGATAACCACTCAAATCGGTCTAAATTTTTATCATTCCACCAAGTAAGATGAAAACTAACATATATGGGTATTTTATATTTGATATATATATCATTTAAATCGTTTAATATATGTTCTTCCCCACCTTCAATATCTACTTTAATAAGTCCTATCTCACTTGGATTTATTTGATAATTTGTTATTATACTTTCCAATGTAATAGTATCGACGAAATAATATTCTGGAGGTTCGTCATTATCATGATATAAATGAGAGGTTGAATCATTCATTTTTGAATTCTCTAAAAATTTATTTTTACCAAATTTTAATTTAATATCATCAATGTTATAAATTGCCTTCTTAATTAATGTATAATTGTTCGTGCAATTTATGTTTAAATTAAGACTCATATCATGAACTGATAGGATATCTGCTTCAATAGAGTATACGTGTTTTGATTTTCTACAACCATACATGGAGGTTGCTCCAATCCATCCACCAATCTCAATAAGAATATTATTTTTGGATAAATATTTATCATAAACTTTGAATGAAGAATTTTCCCAATTTTCGTAATGATGTTTCCAAAAATGTAAATTAGGATTATTGTCGTCATTTTCTATTAAAAATAATTCATCATTTTTATTGATTTTCAAATATTTCTTTTCAAAATAAGGGAGAATTAATCTTGCTATGGTTGAAATTCCTGTTAACGTTTTTATATTTGCCATATAATTCTCATAAACATTATATACTTTATTATCGATATACCATGGTAAATGTTTTGCTGTAAAATTACCAGCAACTCTAATTCCATCATCATTGTTATTATTTTTGTTCAGTAAACAAAATGTAGTATCTATCGGCGCATTATATAATTCATAATTACTATCATTTATTTTATTGTTCCAAAAATTTCTTTCCCAGTCGTAAATATTTATGTCGCCATAATAACCTGTTTGGTACATCTTTTCAAAATCAGATATATCTAATGCCAATCCTATTTTAAATACACCATATTTGTCTGACAAATTTGACAATATTTCAATAAAATTACTTGGCATTATTTCATTTAATTCAAGGTCTGGATCTGTTACTATATATTTGTCAGGTAGAGTATCATAGATATCTTTATTTGCAGTACTAGTAATCCAAGGACCATTATTAGCACTATTTATAATCTTAACATCTACATTTTTCAAAAAATTAATAGTATCTGTACAAGTAGAAGAATTATTTACTATTATAACATTTTTATAATATTCCATGTTTATTTTTCGAATTTGATCTAAAGTATTTTGAACATATTTGTAGTTATTATAACAAATAATAACTATTGGTATATTCATTATATATAATGAAATATTAGTTTAATTATTATTTAACGAATATTCAAGGGTGTAAATAACTTATTAAACTTTCATTACAAACTTACAACCATCTCTACAAATGTCTTCAATCGTGCGTTTCGTTTCCCAACCGAGTTCCAACTTGGCCTTGGATGCGTCGGAATAAACTTCTTCAAGATCCCCTTCGCGCCGTTTTTGAATTTGATAAGGGATTTGTATATTATTTACCTTCTCAAATGTATTTACCAATTCCATGACAGAACATCCTCGTCCGGTTCCCAGATTATAAACATGGCAACCAGGGTGTTCTTGTTTTAAAGCTGCTACATGTCCCTCTGCCAAATCCATAACATGAATAAAATCTCGGATACATGTTCCATCGGGCGTATTATAATCGTTTCCAAATATTTGAAGTTTCGGATACTCACGAGAAGCAACACGCATGACAAACGGAAACAGATTATTCGGTATTCCTTTGGGGTCTTCTCCGATAAGCCCCGACGGATGCGCCCCAGCAGGATTAAAATATCGCAATATCAAGACATTTAGTTTGGGGTTTATTTTTGCACAATCTTGCAATATACATTCTTGGAAGTATTTGGTCTGTCCGTATGGATTTGTAATGCCGACTCCCACTTGAAAATCTTCTTTAATCGGCGACGATTGTTTTCCATATACAGTCGCAGACGACGAAAATACAATACGATTGCACTGATATTTTTCCATGATGGTAAGCAACGTAATAATACCATTGATATTTTGGCGATAATACATGAGCGGTTTCGCAATGGATTCATTAACTGCTTTCAATGACGCAAAATGAATCACTGCTTCAGGTGCTTCTTTTTGAAACACGTTTTCCATAAAAGCCTCGTCCATAACATTTCCTTCATAAAAAACCAAGGAGTCAGGGTTTGGACAAAGCGTTTGTAATGTACTAAACACCTTGATGTTGGACGTAGATAAATTATCTACTATGACTACCTTATGGTTGCACGTGTTTAATACATATGCGGTATGCGACCCAATAAATCCTAAACCTCCGGTTAATAGTATTTTCATTGTAATAAAATGCAAGTTTTTTTATTAAAATTTATACCTAATTATAATTTAACTATTGAGATATTCATTATATTGTCTAAAATTCTTTTTTGATTTATTGCAGCGTTTATTGCGTCAGATTTAGGCAACAATAAATCCAAAAATAAATATTTTCGTTCTGAGTTATAATATATAATAATATATATACGCATGTCAAGACAAAAAATAACTAGTCTCGATTCTATGTTTATTGGACAAAAGTACTTGTTTACACCGAAGCCGTTTCTCGCAACGCTTATAAGCAAAACAGACGACGAGATAAATATTCGTACGAATGGAGCAAAAAAAGATGTCTCTTTCAAAACGGCTTCTTTATTTAAACATTACGAAGTGTCGGAGGAAGGTCTTAAAAGACTTGGTGCGGTTGAAATGGATTGGAGTAATCCGCCACTTGAAAGACAGAATGCGATGGATTACATTGAAGAAGATGAACCACTTGGTTCGCCGGGTAAAAGAAAGAGGTCAGAAGGTGGGAAACGATCAAGAAAATCCAGAAAATCCAAGAAGTCAAGAAGGTCGAGGAGATCAAGAAAATAAGTGTATTTTTATTTACCAAATAACCAGCAAATAAAAATAAATATATTCAACGTTCTTTGTTCATCAGTCTATACACCAAATACAATCCCAAACCGGACAAGGTAATATAATACATTTGAATACCAAGGTCATTTGGCATGTTAACAGGAGCAGAATTTTGTAATTGTTTGTTTTGAAAACCCTCTAGACTTTTAATGTCAGAGAGAGTTACAAAGTGAGTTGCTTGCGAACGTTGGTTATTAACATCAATGACTTGTAGCGTAACTTCCTTACACGGAGGCTTTGAACCTTCTGCAAAGGCTCCCATTATCCGAAATGGATTTAGTGTGCCTAACCCCGTCGTAACTCCTTTAATTAATCCAGGCAAGGGCGCATTTGGCACATTGTTAACATAAATATATCGATCAACGTCCTTTTTTGTATTGACATCATTGCACATTGCACCCGTTTTCATAAAAAATTTATTGCCTAAAGGTCCTCCAGGCCTGGACGCCTTACCCCCACCATCGACTAATACTGAAACGTATCCAATCAACCCTGTAATGTCATTACCTAATGCGGTCATAGTTCCTTTATCACTCATACCTAATTCTGCAGGTGTTTTAATTTGATCTTTATAACTATAAGAAGGTCCAAGTAAACTCGCTTGGACTCCTTGAGGATTTGAATTGGCATTTGCATAAAAAGACATTATATACTTAATCTATATATAATATTTTGGCATTTTGGCATTTTTGTATTTAGTTGCCCGCTGGAAGAGGCTCAACTTCCGGGGCTGCTGGAACTGCTGCAACTTGTGCTTTACTCGACTGCACCATTTGGTCTGTAATTATTTGTACATTTGATTCTAATTTGGCTACTCTAGACAACAAATTTACTGGTTGGCCTGCACTATCTGTAATTAGCGGTCTATATTTATTGTTTAATTCCGCTTGTATTTTAATAATTTCATCATGATCCTTGAGTGATTGATCGGGACATAATCCCTCAATAATACTCTGTGATGAATATATTTGATAACTAATTAGAATGATAAAAAATAAAATGATAAAAAATAAAAGAAGCGACTTAAACAACATATATAAAATATACCAATACTTTATTTTCTATAATAATAGTATACATAATGTCTTCTGCCTTTTATCCGTTGGGTATGAGACCAACCCCTTCATCTGGGTATAACCATAAAAGTTCATTTCCTCAACAATATATTACTTGGAAGGGAACTGGCTTATCTCAAACACCTGTAGGTATAACCGCAGGTACTATTCGTCCATTAACAAATTTAGATTATGGAAATAATGCTGTATATGGTTCACCATTTGAGGTGTATGTAGATGGTATTGTTCGTAGGGGTATTTCTGGGTTCTGGGGCAAGGCGCGACCAATAAAACATGCGCGAAAGGGAGCAATTCCTAGAGTTGCGGTTGAAGGTGCGACTAGTTATGGAGAATATGTTCAAATAGATAGAAACCTCAATCGCGAAGTTAAATCTTCCACCCCAGGAACTTTAGTGAAACAGATGATTGATAATCCGGGTAGCTATAGTGTCAAGCAAAATACCTTATTAAACCTTCCATCCAATTGTCAAGGAATATGTGTATCCGCAAACTTGTATCCGAATATTCCATATTTAACAGAAAATCCTGAGCCATCTACTACATCACCAACTTTCTGTTGCAATGAGGAAAGAAAGGCACGCCGACGTGTGCTTCCTGCGTCAACCAACTTAAAACAAAATTATTACACGACACATATTCAATACCTGGAAAATCGATGCAAGACATACGAGCAACGCGCCTTTAATTTTGTGCGCCCTGCAGTTCCATTGAGCGACCCTGATGCAAAGCCTGGAAGCCCTGCTGCCGAAAACAACACATATGTTGCAAATTGTCAGCCAAATGGCGAGATATACGCAACGAGCGAAGCTGGTCTTGTTGCGCAAATATTGTTGACTCTTCAAAATGATGGAATTATTGCTTCTAACGATGCAGCAAAAGAGATTTATAAGCAAATAACCACCTTTAAAATATTGGTTACATTTATTAACAATTTACCTGAACCCAACAAGAGTAGTGCAATAGTAGTATATGATGCCTTTGTATTGAACCCGTATACTGGGGTACCCATTACTGGTCCTACTGACCTACTTGGATGCAAATTGGTTGTATACAAGCCGAACAATTATCAGTTTGCACAACAAGGTGCGGTGTCAAGCAGTACATTGAACTTGAAGTTAAATGTTGATACGATTGAGAAGAATTTAGCTCATTTGTCAAAGAATTACAGATTAAAAAATAAGGCACCGACATGCCAAGCCGGAAATTATATAGGCACGTTTCAAAATCCTAGAATGTGTCATCAAAAAACCAATGACATAGTCATATATAATACTACCCCGTTTTAGAGTAATACGATGTTTTATACTTTTAAATATTTAAAACATCGATTATTTCACTATTTTAATTTTAAATTTTTGGTTTATTGTTTTACTTTCTTTCAGTTATCGCGTTATAATGTATATATATATATTATAATGGAATTTATAAGTGTAGGTCCATATTGTATTTGTGCAAGTATAATAAAAGAACTTGGTTTAAGAAAAATCTCATACCCATTTGATTATATATATTCAAGTTTAGAAATGGTAAAACATTGTATTAATGATAGATTTAATATTTTTTTAGACAAAACCCACTATAAATATTGTTCGGAAGGTTCTATGCAACATTTATTTTACTCAAAATTTATTGATACTGAAATATTAAGAAAACATCATATTGCGTATAATCTTCCTCATATTGCTAATAATTTAACAAATCATGCAATATTTGCACATCATAATTTATTTAATAATGATATTTATGAATCATTTGTTCGCAAGTGTAACAGATTATTAAATTTAATTGATAATAATGGTAAAATTGTTTTT
>Ga0209599_10000645_pt1 | contig 21152 bp, 19 predicted proteins | sample Shrwel_input2_FT_FD_187534 | JGI IMG/M metagenome (GOLD analysis project Ga0209599, IMG submission 187534) | Subsurface microbial communities from deep shales in Ohio, USA - Utica-3 well 1 S input2 FT (SPAdes) (version 2) ... | reverse complement strand
ATGAATCTGTTTTATTTAGATACTTTAATGATTCTGTTCTATTTCCTCTCTGCCAGTACAACTTCCCCAAATAGAAATACACCGTATTCAATGATGCATCATCCTGATTATGACTTAAAATATCCTTTGCAAGTATAAAATGCTCTAATGCCTCTCCTGATCTTCCTTCTCTTAAGAGTTGAATGCCTTTACCTTTATGAAAATAACCATACTCTATTGAAAACTCATTTGTCTCTTTTAGTCTTTCTAACCCGATAGTAATCAGAGAGTCTTCTTTACGAAATAAACGCAAATTTCTATAACAGGTACTTAAGCGATAAATACTATTGAAATATCCAGATTCATTATTGAGTTTAAGATTCGGATGAGAGTTTTCTGATATTTTGCTCTCAAAATAATGAGCAGTATTTTCAAAATGTTTGGATGCTTCCTCATAATATCCCAAATAGCTTTTAACCATCGCTAAATGATAGGTTATTTTATTTTTCAGATACTCATCTTTTGAATCTTCTGAAAATTTATATGCTTTCAGGTATTGAACCAAAGCTGGTTTATACTGCCTTTGGTTATAATAGTAAATAATTCCTTTTCCAAGATAAGCTCTAGAAATCTGGTCTTTATCATTGTACTTTATAGCAGTGACAATACAACTGTCTGCAAAAGATAATTTCCGGTCAATATTTTTTGTATAATAAATTGCTTCCTCATACCCCTCAATCAATTTTTTTAAATTTTGTTCACTCTTTGCTTTATGAATATACCTATTAACAAAAACCATTGCCCTATCATCATTTTCTGGATAAGACTCAAATAAGCCATAAATTTTTTTGTAAGATTCTTTGTAATATTTCCCCTGTCGTTCCTGACCTTGTACCGACAACAAAATCAAATTAAGAATAATCAATAATAATTTATTATTACGGAACATAATTTAAAAATAAGCTCAAATTTAATAAAAATCATCAATTAAATTATTTCTTTTAGCATTTACATGCAATCCTTTACACTAGCAATTGATTTTCAATGCTGTAATAGTTTTTTTTAATAGGATTAATGTATCAATTATTCCCAATGAATTGATACATCAGTCCCAATAAAGTTTTTTTCAGTCCTCAAACCCCTATAATTTAGCCATAAGAATTCTAATAAAATCCGGCCGGGATAACTTTTTAAAACCCTTAATTAAAAATTATGAAAAAGTATATCTCACTTTTAAGTATAGCATCTGCATTCCTTATGCAGTCGTGTGAAAGATCCGATTCTGATGTAAAAATTACTCAACAAAGGAATCAAAATATGAAAACTTTGAGCCATAAAAAAACTGTTAAAATTGAAGAGACCAATGCTACCGCAACAAGCGAAACAGACACTAAGGATGATGAACCTAAAAGAGACAAACAGCATTGGAGAATTATAAAGGATACCATCTTATAATTTAAAGTAATCTTATTTAAACTTTAAAAGCAAATGGAATGGAAAAGCAAAAAGTAGTTCTAGTCACTGGAAAGAAATGTACTGTTAGTGGAGAATGGGAAGTTGAGGGCACAATTAGTACAGTTGTTTACATCTCAAAAGGAGAAACAATGCCAACATATTGTGGAAAGAGTGTAAAATGGATTTTAATCAGAAAAGGATAAATAAAGAGATGGATACTCTAACAGAAAATTTCAAAGCTTTCATTAGCTATTTTTTTATATTGTTGTTCTGCTATGCAGCAATCAGTAAAATAATGGATTTTGAAAAATTTCAAATTCAGATGAAAGATTCACCATTATTAAGTCCATTTTCAGAATTCCTACCACTTTTTATTATTGCAGTTGAACTTTTTTTGGTAGGATTGTTATGTTATCAGAAAACTCAAAATATAGGACTTTTAGGAAGTTTTATCTTAATGCTCATTTTCACAGTATATATTGGCATAATGCTCGTCACCTCTGAAAATCTTCCTTGTTCTTGTGGTGGAATTTTAGAAAAAATGAGTTGGACTCAGCATTTTTATTTCAATATAGGATGTGCTGTTCTTGCTTTTCTTGCTTTAGTCTCTAATAAAAAATACAACAGGCCTGTATATGAAGATAGAAACCACAGTTAACTGTGGAAGACTCGACTGAACTTTAGTTTTTTTGTTTAACCTTAAAATAGGCCGTCGAAAGCGGTTTAACTATCCGAGAATTTAAATGTATTTATTAACAACCATTTGTTTGAGAATACTAATTCTCAAACAGGTTTCTAAAGTTTTTAAGGGAATCTTTTTTGATGTATAAAAAGACCAGTATCATGAACATTCAATCATTTTTAAAAACCAATGCTTTAGCTATTATGGCACTCATATTTGCAGGAAGTCTTATGTCATTTAAATTAGCTGAAAACAATACAGCAGACCAAAATTTCTACTACATTAGTGAAGATATGAGCGAAGGAGCTTTTCACGATGTAAACAATTGGACAACTGCTGAATCAGGAAGCACAGGATGTGTTACTTCAGGAGAAAGACCTTGTAAAGTAATTGTACCAGACGGAAGTTCTCTTAGCACTGTCCTTGGTTCTAAAACCAATGCTCAGGTATTAGACATCTCTATTCAGAGAAAATTAGAACCTTAGGTTTCAATTTCTTTAAAAATGTTAGGGTGGGAAAATATTTCCACCCTAATTTTTTTAATTTTTTATCTTGGATTCTGAGGCATTCCTGTTTGTTTGATAATATCCTCTGGAATGGCAATCGCATAACGAGGGTCATTGGGAGGCAGTGTATAAGTCTGGCCACCTATTGTTCTGGTAAGGGTTATTGCGTCTCCATCACGGTTATAGCGTTTGATATCCGCCCAACGAAGTCCTCTAAACAAAAGTTCCTTTTTTCTTTCCTCTTTGATGATTCGTAAAGCATCTTCTTTCGTACTGGCAGAAAAAGGAATAAAAGTTCCTGTCTTCCATCTCTTCACTAAAAGTTCATTTAATTTAGACATTGCACTGCTCACCTCATTGAGTTGAGCATAACTTTCAGCTGCTATCAAATAAAGTTCGTCTTTAGCCAATACAGATGAACGTTGTGAGGTGCCTGTATAGTTTCCTTTGAACAAAATTTGTCCACTGGCGTTTGTTCTAAAAAATGCAATTTTCCTCAAGTCATTATTATCATATAATTGATATAAAGACAATGGAATTTTTGCTGTATTACTTGATAAAATAGGAGAATAACCAATAGTCGTTGGCAGCAGCACCTCAATATTCATCTCTTTTATCGGATAAGAACTCGAGGTAGTCAGTGTATTAAAATCCAACAATTGTCCATTAATTGCTAATGCTTCATTCGCATACTTCAAAGCATTGGAATAATCTCCCATATACAAATAAGTCCTTGCCAATAGTCCTAATGCTGTAGCTTTTGATGCTCTGGTTACTGCGATTTGTTTTTCAGGTAAGAGCAAAACTGCGGCATGCAAATCTTCCAATATCTGTTGATAGGTTTCTTGTAAGGTAGCTCTAACAGACTTCTGGTTAACATCAGGATTTAAACGAAGCGGTAGCCCCAAATCGGTATTAGCAGTATTTTTATTGAATGCTACACACCAAATTTGTGCTGCTTCCAAATAAATAGATGCTCTTATGGCTAAAGCCTGACCTTTTACATTCTCCGTATTGCTGATTTCATATTGCTCAAGATTGTTAAGAACGGTATTGCAAATATTGATTCTAAAATAGCAACTCCCCCAATCGTTTCCTGTGGCTCTAGCTACTAAATTAGGTTGCCAAGTATAGAGACGCTTATCTGCTTCGTAGCTGACTCCATTATAATCACTATCGGTAATATAAATCTCATCCGATGAAATTTGTCCACTGATGCTATTGCTACCCAACACATTGGCTATTCGGTCTAAAAGAGCTTGATTATCTTTTAGTGTTTCTGGAACCACCAACTTTGTATCTGATTTTTCATCTAATAAATCTGAACACCCCGTATTTAAAAATAAAAACACGAGTCCTACTAATCGTATTATTTTATTATTTATCATCTTATTTCTTATTTAATGATTTATGATTCAAGTTATATTTAAAATTGAGCACGAAGCCCAAACGAATAGGTAGTCACTGGTTTTAAGGAATAGGTTCCCCAGTTGTAATCAGGGTCTATTCCCGACTTATTGGCTTTCCAGAGCATTCCTAAATTGCTAACAGAACAATATATGTGTAAACTTTTCATCGAAATGCCTTTCAGTTGGGTATTGTTGAATTGATACCCTACATTGATGTACTGCAATCGGATATGGTCTCCTTTTTCTACCAATATCGAGGAACCGTTATAGAAAGCATCTCTTGCAGAATTGGAGGTATATGAATTTGCGGGAACATGTGTCATGAGTTCATCACCAGGTTTCTGCCATCTATTTTCATAATCGCTGTGCCCATCTCTACTGCTGATAAGGTTAGTATAATTAATAGAACTTCTTCTGAACCAATATCCCAATTTATAGGTGATGCCTATATCCAAGTTTAATTGCATATAACTCAATGAATTGATAAAAGAACCAAAACTGGTAGGAATAGCAGAACCAAAGTATTGTAAATCTTCTATTCCTCTGTCAGAGGAGGTGATTTCTGAATAATTTTTGCTGATTTCACCATTTAGGTAACCTCTAGGAGCTCCTGTTTCGGGGTCAAGACCAGCCCATTTATATGCAAAAACAGAATAAACAGGCAGTCCAATAACTCCTGATATGGGAGCGGTAGAACCTGATTGGGTTACGAAATCACTGGCAAAAGTAGTAGGAAGATAATAATCGGTTACTTCATCTTTATAGGTGCTGAAATTGATAATACTGTTCCATTTGAATGCTTTATCAATATTCTTAGTATTAAGCACCACATCTATCCCGTTGCCTTTCATTCCTGCCACATTCCATAGCATGGTAGTGACTCCAGTTGTATAATCGATAGGAGCTAGCCCAAAAAGGTTGCTTCCTTTTTTGTTGTAAAATTCTAGCGAACCCGTTATACGATTGTTTTTTGTAGCAAAATCAATTCCAACATTAATCATTCTCATCATCTCCCAGCGCAATTGGGGATTAAAATACTGGTCTATTCTTGCCATCGGTTCTCCTGTATAAACAGATACATCAGGGTCATAGGCAACAGTGGTCACCGCTACCATTGCTGGGTCTATATTTCCGTTGAAACCATAAGAGCCTCTTAACTTGATACTAGGAAGCCATTTTACCTTATAAAAGTCTTCGTTGGATATATTCCATGCCAAACCTGCTGACCAAAACGGATTCCACTGGTCATTGGTGGTAAGTCCGAAAAGATTACTGGCATCTCTTCTCATACTTCCTGACACGACATATTTCTTATCAAAGGTATAGGCAGCATTGGCAAAAAAGGATAAAAAATTCAGATGAGTTTCCCTCAATGACATATTTTTTTCGATAAAATTATTATCTCCTGTCACAAAATGAGGATATGGACGGGTATAGTCTACAACCCCTACAGACCTATCATACGAGTTGTAACCATAATAGCGATTATTCTCATAATTGGTAACTGTTTCTCTTATTTCTCCTCCTGCTAATGCTGAGATACTATGTTTCCCAAAATTCTTATTGTAATTGAGTTGTCCTCTAAAGTTATTAATGGAAGTTTGACTATTTCCTTGAGTTAGAATTCCTCCCTTAGGAATGATGAACTTAATGCTTCCATCTTGATTTTTCTGGGCGAAACTGTTAATTAAATATCTTCCATTATAACTTTGCTCATCATATAGGGTTGAACTTTGCCCATTCACTCGCTGATACTGATATTTCACATCTGCTTCTAATCCTTTAAACAATTTGTAATTAATACCAGTATTGATGATGATTTCATAGGTATTATTCTTTGAAACATTATGCTGCCAATCGGTAAGTGGATAGTAATTCCAGTCTAATAATCCGCTTCCTTGTAAACTATTTTTATAATTTTGGTCAAAAATAGAGTTGACGACTAGAGGATTACCTTGTTCATCTGCAAATTCTAGATAAGGAATTTTCCAATTCCCTTTTATCGTCACCGAATTATATGCACTTCTTCCACTTTTAGAACTGGTATTGGTAAAATAAACTCCCGTAGTTATGGTCAACTTTTCAAATGGGCGCCATGTGGTCTGAAATCTGGTATTTAATCTTTGGTATTTTTCTTCGAGGTTTCCGATATTATCATCATAACCTATGAATGACGTCCACGCTAATTGAGGGGCACCTCCGGATATGTTCAGTGCATATTGCTTGTTTTCCATTGGCAGATACATATATTTCCTGTATTGGTCTCGTACATCTATTGCACGCAGACGGTCTATTTGTTTTATAGCTTCATCATACGTAATCAATCCTCGTTTTTCCTTATTCAAAAAATCTACTACTGGGGTGAGTACAGGATGATTGGGTGAGTTGATATCACTGTCATAGTAGCCTCTCTTAAAAAGCTCCATTTCTACATTTATAAAGTCCGTGCTTCTCATTTGGCGGCTATATCCCAAATCTGGCCTTGAGCTTACAGTGGTATTTGCGGTAAATTCTAAGGAGAATGGCTGATTGAATTTTGAGTTTTTTGTGGTAATGACAATGACACCATTGGCAGCTCTTGCTCCCCAAATACTTGATGCAGCGGCATCTTTAAGTACGGTAATATTTTCTACCATATTGGGATTTATACGGCTTAAATCTCCTTCATAGGGGAAATTATCCAGAATAATCAAAGGGCTTTTAGGACCTTTTAAAGTACTCAGTCCTCTTATCATTAACTGACCATTATCACTCAATCCTTTACTTTCGGTTAATCCGCTCATAATGGACGTAAGTCTGTCCATAATATTGGTACTTACCTGCTGTTGCAAAAGTTTTCCATCTGCTGATGAGAAAGAACCCGTTGCTCTTTCTTTAGGAATTTTTTGGTATCCGTTAGAGAGTACTACTTCTTGTATTTCTTTTACATTCAATGATAAATACAATACAAGAGGTTTTTGCACAGGAAGTTGTAGGCTTTGTTCTCGGCTGTTGTACTCTTCACCAGATAGATGTAGGGTTACAGCTTTTGAATTGTTTCCACTTATGGAAAGTACAAAACGTCCTTCCCCATCTGTAAAAGTGGTGGTTTTTGTTTGAGGAATTCCTACACGGATTCCAACAAGGGGTTTCTCTGTTGAAGCATCTAGCACTACTCCACTTATCTTTTGTTGTGCCATTATTCCTATGCTGCAACAGAACACAGGTAAAATCAAAATTTTCTTCATGTTTTTTTTAATTTGTTCTTTTGTTGTTGATGGTATTATTTGTCTTTAATCACAAGCATCAAGATTGCTCGTTCTTCCTCTTCCAATGCGAGGTCATATTGGGTTAATTCTTTCTGAAGAGTTTTAATGTCATTTACATTTGAAAAGCGCAAGTCTACTTTTCCTTTATATCCTGTTTCATCAATGACAGGTAGAGCGGTGATGTTCTTGTTAACATTAAGTGCTGAGAGCATATAATCCAAAGTAGCGTTTTGCAACACCGATGGTATTTTTAGAAATTTATTTACAAAAACACCTCCTTTTGTGGCGATTTTATCTTTTCCAGAAGTGCGTTTCAGTACAAGGCATTGTGTTACTATTTTCTCTAAACTTACTGTGTAAGGCGTATTTTCATTGATAAAACGGAGCATTTTGCTGTACAAGGAATCTGCTTGGCTTTTTGGAACTATAAAATCTATGCTGTATAATTTGGCGTCGGTTTCTTTACTGGTGATATTGGTATTGAAATCTATATTTTCAGGTTGTTGAATGGTATTTAACATTCGTTTTTCACTTAAAACATCCCCTCTTTGCTCAAAAAGTTCATAACCTATTGCTCTATATATTTCCAAAAGAGATTTATTCGTGAACTGCCTGCCGTAGGTCTTGCCTTTATCCCTATGAAACCATGTTCCAAAATCTAATGCTCTGATTCTGCCTTTTGAAAGAAAAGCAAAGGATTGCAATTCTGTTTCCTTTTCGGTATCGTAATTTTCAGAAAGCATGAGTGGTCGGGTTTTATCGATTTGAGTCACCGTCTGTAATGAGGATTTCTTGTTTCCAAGTATTTCTAAAATCGAAGTTTCTGTTACCTGTTCTGCATCTGTGGTATTGAGTAGTTTACCATCTTTGATCCATACGATATAGGGCACGCCTCTATGTGGGAACAGCTGATGTAGGATTTTATCCCCTGCTACAGAAACCACTTGTTTATAGCGCTGACCGTTTTTAGTGGCAAAGAATTTTTCTAGGGTTGGACGGTCTTGGTTGCTGACTGGGATAATTTTTATTTTGTCGCCAAATTGTTTTTGGAGTTCTTCCATTTTCGGAAAGTTTGCCAAGCAGCTGCTGCACCAAGTAGCCCAAAAGTCAAGAAGAATGAGCTTGTCTTTATCCTGATTAAGAGTCATGTTTTTCTGTGAATGGTTGACCAATTGTAAGGGAGTAGACCAAATGCTTTCTGGGAGCGCCTCTCCTATTTTAAGGGATTTAGTCTGAGCAAAGCTGGAGGTTGCAGCCACTATAGTAAATACTAGGGACAAGAATCCCCTGCAAAAAATATTTTTCATATTTTTGAATAGGTTTTTAATTAAGTTTAAAGACTGTAAATGCTCTTTCTGCGTGGTCGCCAAACTTTTGCGGAAAGGGCTTTTTTAAAATGAGTTTTTCTATGGTTTGTGGTTTTGTGGACTGTCTGTTTCTTGGTTTTTAGGTTTTTAATTGACCTCTAAGAGAGGAAGAATACTAAAGGATAACCTCCCTCTGCAAAGTGGTCTGAATTTAATATGAATGATGAAATGTCCCGTGAAAGCTAATAAGCCGCAATGGTGCGCTGCCATTGTATCCGTCAATATGATACTGTATTTTGAAAAGCAGCTTAGAAAAATGTAGATGATGCGGACGGCATAAAAGAAAACGGCATGGAACTCTACATTATCCGATTCGGGGCCCTGGTAAGCCTGTACACAGATAAGAGAGCCCACGCCTAGGTCGTGAGCTTTTTACTTATCCTCTCGTGTACTAAAAATTACCAGTTTTCGAATCGAGACTCTAAGCAATAGCTTCTAATATTTCGTTGAAGTATCGCAAAGTTACTTATTCAGTAACTTATTTTACAAATATAATAAAAAATATTTATATGTAGGTTTATTCGACTACAAATTTTTATTGAAAACTCATCAAATTGCTAAATCATTGTTAATTCTAATGGATAAAATTGAATTTCGAAGAGCATTTGGCAAGAATGTTGAAAAATACAGAAAAGAAACTGGTCTAAGTTATAGAGAACTAGCACAAAAATGTGACGTAGACCATAGTAATATAAGCAAAATCGAGAAAGGTGAAGTTGATTTAAGAATATCAACTATACAAGAGTTGGCCAAAGGCTTGAGAATTTCCCCTAAAGAACTGTTTGATTTTGAATTTGATTTTGAAGATTATTATACTAATCTTGATTAGTAATTAGGTATAGTAATATTTTTTGTTGTTAATTAGATAACTACTGAAAAGTTGTTACGCTAAAGTTTTCATCTCGTGCCCTTCATACAAGGCGAAAACTTAGATATTAGCCGTAGTTGTTACTTGTTCATTCTATATTTTAGAAAATCATATAGACAAATCAATTTTCTTAATTGTGTTTTAAGATTTTCCATTTTTGGATTAAGTGACTTAATAAATTCAAATAATTCGTCACTTGAAATTTTATCAATATCAAGCAAAGGTATATAGATAATTGCATGATCAACGGTTTCTCCTTCTACTAACTGTTTGACAGAATTATATTTTTCGTTGATTTGATCTTTTTTATTTTGATATTGGCTTACTGGATAAAAATTATCAATTTTTATAGAATTGACTTTTTCTATATGTGCTGGAGTAAATTCTTGAGTATCATCATTAATCGGAATATTTCCATTTTCATCAAGTAAGTTCGCCTGACGAAGATACTTATAATAAGGAATATAACCAGGGATTGTTGGTATAGCATTTTTTGATAATTGCAAAGGATCAACTTGTAAAGTATTGTAAACAATATCTAATAATAAATCTCTTCCGCTTACAGCTTTTATACCCATCATTGAAAGATTTTCCTTGATTCCGAAACCATAAACGAATTGTACTTTTTCTAAATCAAGTTTGTCTAGATTTGTATCATCTGCTAAATAAATTTTACTTTTAGATTTACTGTTTTTAACAAAATCAAACACCATATTTTTCATATGTCTTAAAATTTTGATAGGCAGTTTCCTGTTATTATTTGCTAAAACCTTATATAAGCTATTTAGAGATTTATACCTTATTCTCTTAATAGGTAAGTTTAAACCATTAATTAAGTAATTTCCGTCAGTAATAGTACTTTCATCAATGGAATTATCACGTTCACAAAAGATTAAACGGTCTTTAAGTTTATCTATACTCTTTTTATCTAGAATTTTTATTATTGATTCGAGAATTGAATGAATATTTTCATCCCCTATATTATATCCTAAAAATATAATAGGATGTTCCATAAATATTGTCAATAATTTAGCTGCCAAATAAGGATTTTTTAAATGAAACTCTTCATAGTCATTCTTACTTAATACTAAACTATTTGCATTACTAATGCAACCATGGATTTTGTATATTTCGCCAATATCAATATTATTATTAAAAATTAAACTATCCTGACCAACATAAACCATAAATTCTTTAAAGGTTTTTTCTAATAAAATATCCCAATTAGTTGTTATAATACCTTCAACATTTATTTTCTTTAATAGACGGTATTCTTCAATTAAATCTTCATTTATTTGATAATCATTTTTCTCAAAGTATTTGCAAATTTCATATTTAAGTGGCGCTTCTTTATCTTTTACAAATTCTTGGAATTTTTCTCTACTCTCTTTAAATCTTTCTTCCTTCCACCAACTTTCGAATAAATCTTCAGCCATTAGTGACGCAACTACTGTTAAATCATTATTTGCTTTAGAATTATAATAATGGAAGTTATTTGGCAAATCTAATTCCTTACAAATTTCTGTTAAAAGAGATGCCCAACCTAAAGTATTGATATATCTTGAAGAAAGACCACTTCCGATAAAAAGGTATGGTGCAGAATTAAAATTTTTCAAGTGATTTTCAAAATCATTTTCAAAGCTCATATTTTATAATATACGGTTTTTAAAATTGTGGCTACGACTCGGTGGCTTTGCGAAGATTTCACAGGAAGCAACGCTCTGCATTACGGTGATACTAAAATAGCTAAAAAAGTTGAAATGAAATGATAATTCTCCGATTCCTTTGAAAAAAATAAAAAAAGTAGATAAGAACAACTTTCATTTTAAGCAACTCCAATGTTAGTCTTTTGAATTTTAATAAAAAAATAAACCTCTCTAAAATTGCTTCTAAAGAGGTTGATTTTTATCTTTTTTAATGAATATTTTCAAAAAAAAGGAGTTGTGCAATAGCTACCGATGTTACCTACTGGCCGTTTTAAGGGTGTATAATTTTTAAGTTTTCACTATGTTAAATGCAACTTTTAAATTACATTTGTACATTCATAATAAAGTCAATTTTAATCCTATTTGAGATGAAAATATCAGGCAGACATATTGGAGAAATGCTAAAGGAAGCTAGGGAACAAAGACAGCTAACTCAAGAACAATTAGCCCAAAAAGTGGGTAAGAAAAGGAGTTACATTTCAAAAGTCGAAACTGATTATGGCAATAATATCAAACTTCAAACCCTTAAAGAGATAGTAGAAAAGGGATTTGACGGTACGGTTAAAATTAATTTGGAACTCTAATTTGTATATGGATAAATTATTGAAAAACGCTTTTAAAATGCAAATTCAAACCAAAGAAGGATTTGAGTTCGAAGAATTTATTAATGAACTGTTTCTTTTGAAATATGGAGTTGATAGCTATACGCCCATCAGAAGGAATAAGGATAAAGGTAATGACGGTACTATTTTACACGAACAAAAAATATTGGCTTGTTACGCACCAAGAAAATATAGCAAAACTGATTTTGAAACAAAAGTTTTAGGGGCAACAAATAAAGAAGGAGATTTTGAAAAATATCAGAAAAACTGGAAAGACAAATTTCCAAATTGGGAAATGTATGTAAATCACGAAGTATCACCTGATCAATTTACGCTAATTCAGAGTTTAGAGGGCGACACTTCGATAAGGGGTATAGACCAAATCCTTTCAATTATTGATGAACTTGTTTCAAGTAAAAAGCGAAGACTTGCAGCCTATTTGGGTATTGAAAACTACTTTATTCAGGACTATATTCAAGACATCATTAACGATTTGTTGAACGCTCCCAATGAAGAAGATAAAACTTTGCATTTCGACAGGAAAACATTAGTCCCTCCCCAAAAGAAAATTGAACTCAATTTTGCTACGGAAGATTGGGACGGGATGAACTCAGAAATGGTATTAGTTATGGCGGAGTTTAATACGATAACCAATATAATTTCGGGATATAGTGATGATGAGATTAATACCCTGAAAAGAAGGGTTATAAATGATTACAATAAACTTTCAGGAAATTTCAAGGATAGATTATATAATCTGACCGACCAATATACAAGGACATATGGAAACATTAAAGATGATGAGTATGCAAAATGCGTAAAATCTATATTGCTTTATATGTTTGAACAGTGTTTAATAGGCAGAAAAACAGAAAATGAACTATGATATTACCGCAGCCCGAAAGCAATCTTAAAACTAACCTTATGGTATTGGGAGCAGATATTATAAGTATTATGTGTAATTCCCCTTTTAAAAATAAATACATTATCGTTGATGATATAATGAATAAATTTTTAAACAGGGATAAAGATAGGACACCCGACCTTTTTCTGTATGCCTTGACCTTCTTGCATACGATTGGCAGCATTGAAAAAAAAGGATATAAAATTAAATTGGTAAAGAAAGAAAACCAAGAAAAAAATCAAACAAGTTTATTTGACAATGTTAGTTAGAATATATTCAGAAACAAACTTAATAGATGCTGTTCCATTTCACAATGGAATAAATATAATATTGGGAAGATATTCTGGTGATAAGGAAGCAAGAGGAATTAATGGTATCGGAAAATCTACTTTGGTAAGACTTGTAGATTTCACTTTATTAAGTGGAAAAGCAGAAAAAAGATTTGCTCAGAAAAAATATGATTTTCTTAGAGACAATGAACATACTATAACTTTAGAATTTGAAATACTTGGCCAAAAGTATTTTATTAAGAGAGGATTTGCTGATACTAAGAAAATATTTTTTGGTAAACGTCCTGATGCTCTTGATGAATATGAAAAATCAGAAATGCCGAAAGTTCTTGAAGGTATATTTTTCCCAACAGAGAATAATGAAGTATTTTTTGAAGGGAAAAGATATGGAACCTTAATGGAGTTTTTTGTTAAGGATGATTTGCAAAATCAACAAAGAGTTGACCCATTAAATTTTGTGTCTTACAATGCAAACGTAAGAGAAAAAGCATTATATAATTTTTACTTACTTAACTTACCAACAAAGTCACTTTTAAAGTATAATGAAGTTTCTTCTGAATACGAAAGATATAACAATACTGTAAAATCTTTAGCTGAAAAAGTTAAGGCTGATACAGGTAAAGATATTCAAGAGTTTAGAACTGAAAGACTAAAAATAGAAAAAGAAATTACATTACTCGAAAATAGTTTGAAGGAATATAATTTTCTTGCTAATCATAAGGAAATTGAACAAAAACTAAATCAGGTTATTGCTGAAATAAATGAGCAATCTGTAATTTATCATAATACTAGCCAGAAATTAGAAAAGCTAAAGACATCATATAATGATGTGTCAGCAGTAGATTTAGATAAAATAAAAAAACTTTATAATGAAACAGTTGATACGTTTGGAAATTTTGTAAAAAAGAGTTTAGATGAAGTTATAGAATTTAAAAAACAACTTTTAGCAAATAGAAATAAATACTTATTAGAAGAAGAAAAAAAATTACAAGGGATAATAAATAACAGTTTATTTCAGCTTGAAAAATTAGAAAAGAATAGAAGTAAATTGTTTTCATTACTCAAAGAGCGAGGTGCTTTAGATAGAATTGAAAGTACTTATGAAAGACTTGTAAATGAAAAAACACTTTTAGAGAGAAACACATCCATTGTTAGAGAAATTGACGAGATAGAAGAAATATTAGGCAATTCAAATATTGTAATTGCTGAATTAAAAAGAGATATTGTTAGCGAATTAAATAAGCAACAATCATACCTTGATGAATTAAGATTATTATTTCAACAAATTCTTGAAAATGCAATATACTTAGAAGAAGAGTTTGATAATTCATACTTTAACATTACGTTAAACTCATCTTCTCCAAGAAACCAATTACCATTTAAAGTAAGTTTGGAAATTCCTAAAGCAGACGCTTTGGGTCAAGAGCGTTTAAAAATTGTAGCTTATGATTTAATGGTATTTCTAAAAAGTAGAATAGACAATAGAAATATTCCTGATTTTCTTATACACGATGGCGTATTTCACGCAGTATCATACAAAACTATATCAAATGTTCTGAATTACATGTTTCATAATTCTAATGAATTGCACAATTTTCAATATATCGTAACTTTTAACGAAGATGAAATCGATATAGCAGGTGATGAAAGTAAATATGGTAAGTTTGAATTTGATTGGTCAAAACAAGTGATAGCGGAATATTCAGATATAGAGCAAGAAACAATTTTCAAAAGGTTTTTCTAACTCAAAAATATATTCTCGTCTACTATTTTTTGGAGTACTGCTATTATTTCTTTTTCTGTATGTTCTGTTATTATATCGATGTCAATAGAAAATCTTTTTGGTTTTTCGGTAGCTAAAAGTAAAGCTGTTCCGCCTTTGAATGTAAATTTTAACCCGTTTATTTTTAATTGCTCCAATAGTGTTAGTGCCCAAATTACTTTTTCGATTAATTTGGGATCAATGCTTCTTCCTAACTTACTTTTTAAGTTAAGAATCCAATCTATGGTATGCGTTTCGTGGTTAATCATTGTTTGTATATTATTGGCAAAACATCATCTATTTTGCCAAACTTATATTTATCAATTTTTCTACTTCTGTTTCTCTGTTTCTTCTTGCTGCATATCGTTTCATTTTTGATTCATTAATATCGTATTTGTTGAAGGCCGTTTTATACATAAAATTTAATTCTCCCTGTTGTGCAGCAAAAAGGGTATCATCAATTACTATATCGACCAGTATTTTTTCAAGTGTTGGAATAGTTAAATCGTTACGCTTTAAAATGGGAGCTTCAGAATATAGATTTTTTACAATAATCACATTTTCTAATGAGCTTATGTATCTTTCGAAGAAAATTTCGTCTGGGTTAATGAATGTATTTTGGAAGGAACTATTCAATTCATTAAATACTTGCTCTACCGCTACTTTTTCAATTTCAACAATTGTAAAATTTCTAAAAGGTTGGTGTCGCATCAAATCGTTTAACCACGAGCTATTCCAAACACAATAGGTAACAAAAGGAAATTCTTTGTGAATCCTACTGGCTATTTTTTTTAATTCATTGTTAATTTTTGGTGTGAATAATTGGATTTTTCCAACGGTATATATTCCTCTTGAAACATTGTCTATAACTCCATTTTTTTTAAGTTTATACAGGTAGGTATTAATTGTATTATTTGACCAAGTGGGAAAATCGTTTTTGAGCAATTCCATCAAATCTTCCTTCGATAACACATCTTTGTTATCAAAGTATCTTATTATATGACTTTCAACTATTTTCTCCAACTTTTATTAATTTGTAGTAAATATAATAAAATATCTTTAATAAATATAACTTTGGCAAAAATAATGTGATTTTGCCAAAGTTATATATCTTTATTCTGTTCAAATTCTAAAAACATCATTCACTAATAATTCAGTTACAAAACAGATTAACAGTAAAGTACATCATAAAACATTCTTCTTTTTTCATTTCCAAATTCTAAAAGAAAGTCTTGCAAGTGTGTGATAATCGCTGCTTCTAAATCTTTCTCACAATATGATGCTTCTCGTTTTAATCCTAAAAACTCCAAATAAATAGGGTCTTTAATAATATCTTTGGCATCAGAAGGTAGTTTTTCGTTTTTAGCTACCGCCAAAACACTTTCTTTGTCATTGCTCAATAAAAGACGTTCGTACAAATTGCTGTTCATCTGACGTTCTAATTGTCTAGACGTCCAATTATTTTTTACACTTTCTGCGATATAGAATTCTCTTTTATCTTGATTTTCAACAGTTAGTAATAATTTGTATTGGCTCCAACTTAATTGTGCATACAGTGTATGCACATTTTCAAATGTGCGATAAAACTGACAATATAAATTGATTTGTCTTACAGAAAAACCACTTCCGAATTCTGGTTGTAATTGTTCTGAAAGATATTTTATTAAGTATTTTCCGTAATCAGCACGGTCTTTACCTTCTTGCTCTTCTTCAAAGATCCGTTTGCCAATATGCCAATACATGAGTGTGCGTTGATGGTCAACTGCTCTTATCGCCCTATCTTTTGACTGAGCGATGATAGATTTTATGTCTGATATTATGGATTGGTTGAGTTGCATTTGGTTTTCTTGATTTGGGTTTTGTTTTGGATACGGTGTGAAATTTCTGTTTATTGGAAATTAGCACAGGAAGTGAAGCCAAGAGCGGAGTATAGACATCTATGCCTGTATTCAAGAAAATTAAAATGAGGGAGCTGGGAAAATTTCCATATTAGTTTTATGATTATTAGTTCATTACAAATATAATAAAAGGAATGAAATAAAATTATGGGAAACTGTAATTTTTAGAATATGGCTTCGACTCCGCTCAGCCACCGTGAAAGGTGATGGAGTGATGAAGAATGAGGGATGAAGGATGAAGGATGAAGGATGAGGGATTAAGGATGAGGTGCAAGATGTGAGATACGAGATGCGAGATGCGAGATTGGAAAACCTGAAGATGGATTATGAGTAACTAAGTTATGGAAGTGATGTGGGATGTTAAGATAATAAAAATCAGGTTTTTTCGTGGTTTGTTCGTAATTTATGGTACTTTTCCGAGGCTGATTCGAAGGAAACACGAACAAACTACGAACAAACCCCACAGAAAACCCGAATTTAGCCCAACTTTGACTCGAATGTATGTCTTCAAACTAACTTAGACATTTTGGAATAAATCCTTAAGGAGTATTTTAGGTTATAAATTTATTAATTTTTGTTGAAAATACAATTGTCTTCTTTTACGGATAGAATCCGATTTTTTTTGTCTTCTTTTTTCCAAAATCTGTTCAGATCTTCCGAAGTATACATCCGCTGGCGTAAGGTTTTCCAAAGATTCGTGATATCGTTTATTATTGTAGTTTTCCACGAATTTCTTTAAAGCTTCGATAAGTTCTTCAGGATGGTAAAAATGATTCAGTTTTACCACATTTTTCATCGTTCTATGGTATCTTTCAATTTTCCCTTGGGTTTGTGGGTGCATAGGCTTCCCATGTACCTGTTTCATCTTCAAATCATCTTTCAGATAGGCATTGAGTTCGTTTGACACATAGCAAGAACCATTGTCTGAAAGTAATTTTGGTTTGGCTTTAGACTTCAATTTTGCTTTTTCAATTGCGGTATTCACAGTTCTTTTCACGTCTTCTGCTTTCATCGAATCGCAGATTTCCCAGTGGATAATATAGCGACTATAATCATCCAAAATGGTGCTCAGATAGTACCAGCCCCAACCTATAACTTTGAAATAAGTAAAATCAGTTTGCCACATTTGATGCACGAATTCGGTCTTGTCTTTAAATTCATTTGCTGCTGAAAGAAGAAAATGATTTGGTGCCGGGATTAAATCCCGTTGCTTTAAAATCCTGTAAACACTGGATTCTGAGATGAAAACACCTTGCTCATCGGTAATTTTGTGTGCCAGTTCTCTTGAGGAAAGTTCAGTATGTTCCAATGCTATTTCTACTACCAAATCTTTTTGTTCTTCAGGTATGCTGTTCCATTGTCTTTTGGAGGTTCTTTCGGTCGTTTTTAAGCCTTCGTAGCCGTTTTCTAAATACTTTTGATACCATTTGTAAAACGTACTTCTCGCAATCCCAAAGCTTTCTAAGGTCCGTTTTACTCCAATCTCACTTGTGGTGACCGCTTGAATAATTTCGTACTTTTCACCTGCTGATAATCTCATATATTTTCGATATTGATGAGTTAATCCAGCATGTCTAAGCTTTTTTTTACGATGTCATAGCGTAGAACCAAATCTGCTACCATCTCCTTCAATCGGGTATTCTCTTTCCTCAAGTTAGAAACTTCATCACTGGTGGCTTCACGGACAACATCTCCGTTGAGACGTTTCTTTCCAGCTTCCATAAACTCTTTGTTCCATGCGTAGAATTGCGATTGAGCAATGTTGTGTTTTCTACATAATTCTACAACAGAGGTCTCTGCACGAAGTCCTTCCATTACAATGAGAATTTTTTGCTCGGCTGTAAAAATCCTTCGTGTATTTTTACGAATGTCTTTTACGAATTTTTCAGTACTTTTTTTCTTAGGTGTTTCCATAATTAAATGTAATTCTTTTTTTTTGAAAACACTCCTTAAGCTTTTAGTATATTGTGTCCACTTTTTGCTGACGATTTACATTAAGACATAATGTTTTACGTCAGACAGACATTTGATGATAAGTTGTATAACTGCTTCAATGCGTTCTATCGAACAGTCTGTTTCAATCTCCAATTCTTTGATTTCGCTTTCCAGTTTAATCAGTGTTTGGTTATAAAATTTATCCATCCGTTATCTTAAATCTATTTTTTAAACAATAATAGAGAAGCCCAAATACTGTCATATTGGAAAGAAATTTGCATTTTCGGGCTTCTCTTTTGGAACTTTGGTTTTTGCTCGATACAGAACTAATAAGTCCACTTTTAGTGATAGTGATAGATATAATAGTGTCTAATTTTTATGTATATCAAAGCAAAAAGACACAGAGCTAAAAATATCCCAAAAAGTATCATAAAGAGCGAAGGTCTTTTCTTCTTCTTCGACAAATTGACATTTGAGGGTTTAGAAGCTCCGTATCTTTTGTACGGAGGTACTTTTTGATAACTTTTGCCTTTCTTACGCATTGTCTGTTTTATTCATCATTAGGATGACCTAATCTTAAAATTTCATCCGCTGTATCCTTACCGCATTTAATATTGCCAATAATGCAACTCCCACATCTGCGAAAACGGCTTCCCACATTGTAGCTAATCCACCTGCTCCGAGAACTAAAACAATTGCTTTTACCGCAAATGCTAACGTGATATTTTGCCACACTATTTTCTTGGTTTGTTTACCAATATTGATTGCCATCGGAATTTTACTCGGCTTGTCATCTTGGATTACTACATCGGCAGTTTCAATAGTGGCATCACTTCCTAAACCGCCCATTGCAATACCTACGTCGCTCAAAGCTACTACAGGCGCATCATTCACTCCATCGCCAACAAATGCTACGGTTTCGTTTTTGGTTTTTATTTCTTTTACTTTATTTACTTTGTCTTCGGGTAATAAATCGCCAAAGGCATTATTGATGCCCAATTTATCTGCAACAAACTTTACTACTGTACTTTTATCGCCACTCAACATTGTTGTTTTTACACCTAAGGCTTTTAACTTATCAATGGTTAATTGTGCATCTTCTTTTATACTGTCTGCTATGGTAATATAACCTGCAAATTTTCCATCATAGGCTATGGCGATTAGGGTGTAAACAATTGTACTTGGGTCTAAATCATAAACGATATTAAACTTATCCATCAGTTTAAAGTTTCCTACCAATAACTCTTTTCCGTTAACGATAGCTTTTAATCCGTGACCCGCAATTTCTTCTATGTTATCTAACTTTATAGAACTGTCTATTTCCCCAACAAATTGATGTATTGCGGTAGCAACTGGATGCGTGCTTTGACTTTCCAAAGCGTTAACCATTTTCAAGATTTCGTCTTTACTAAATTCTGATTTTAATATTACTTCTTGCACTTTGAAAACGCCTTCTGTCATTGTTCCTGTTTTATCCATCACTACATTTTGGATATTAGCGATGGCGTCTAAGAAATTGCTTCCTTTAAATAAAATTCCATTTTTAGAAGCGGCACCAATTCCACCAAAATATCCTAAAGGAATACTTATAACCAAAGCACAAGGACAAGAAATAACAAGGAAAACCAATGCTCTGTATAGCCATTGACTGAACAAGTAATCATCAACAAAAAAGTAAGGAACTACAGTAATAAGCACTGCCAATAACACCACAATTGGTGTGTAAATTTTTGCAAATTTTCGAATGAATAATTCTGTTGGTGCTTTTTGAGCAGTAGCGTTTTGTACCAATTCCAAAATCTTTGAGAGCTTGCTATCGGTATATGCTGTGGTTACTTTTACCTGTGCAACGGTCTTTAAATTTATCATTCCTGCTAAAACAGTTTCGCCTTTGGTTTTGGTGTCTGGCTTGCTTTCTCCAGTCAATGCGGCGGTATTGAATGATGCAGTTTCGGATAACAATTCGCCATCCAATCCTAATTTTTCTCCGGGTTTTAATTGAATGATATTGCCGATGTTGACGGTTTCTGCTTTTACAGTTTTAGGTTGGTTATTTTCTAAAATCGTTACTTCATCGGGTCTTTGGTCGAGCAAGGTTTTGATATTGGCTTTGGCTCTTGTAACCGCCAAAGTTTGAAACACTTCGCCAACCGCATAAAACAACATTACGGCAACTCCTTCCGGATATTCGCCAATGGCGAAAGCTCCGATAGTGGCAATGCTCATCAATAAAAATTCTGAAAATACATCGCTTTTGCGGATGCTTTCAAATGCTTCTTTAATAACAGGAAAACCAACCGGAGCATAAGCAACAATGTACCAAACAATCCTTACCCAACCTGTGAACCAGGATTGAGGAAACCAATTATCAAATGCAATAGCAATCATCAGTAAAACAAAACTGATAATGGCAGGTAAAAACATTTGAATGGTAGATTTATCTGTACTTCCGTGGTTGTGACCGTCATCATCACTGTGTTCGTGGTTGTGACCGTCATTGTCGTGATGCTTTTCTAATAATTTTTTAGCATTGGCATCGGT
>Ga0209599_10000643_pt1 | contig 21198 bp, 22 predicted proteins | sample Shrwel_input2_FT_FD_187534 | JGI IMG/M metagenome (GOLD analysis project Ga0209599, IMG submission 187534) | Subsurface microbial communities from deep shales in Ohio, USA - Utica-3 well 1 S input2 FT (SPAdes) (version 2) ... | reverse complement strand
AATCAGCAGATAAAGATACACCCATTCACCGTCGGCCTTGACTCGCCAGACCACATCATCGGCGCGGTCGCGCAGGTCGTCGGTGACGTAGCTGCCGGGGATTTTTTCCAGGGTGGTGTAATCCAGGCTGTGCAGCCAGTCGTCGGGGATGAAGCCCAGCACCAGGTCACGCACCACTTCGGGGGCGGAAAACAGCAGCTTGTAGGAGGCGTCGGTGTCGTGGGGCATGCGTGATGATAACGATTAAAACCAATGAAAATCAATGCACTGACTTCCAACACACCCAGAAACACACTGATATGGGGAGATTTGACAAATTGACCCCACACCTCTTGCCCCGCCCGTGCCGGGTGACCGCCTGCCAATAAAAAACCCCGGCAAATGACCGGGGTCGGGTGTTGGCAGACCAGCGAGCTGCGCCATGGCGCGCGCGCGGTGGTCGCTCAGTCTTCGCTGGCGGTGAGCATGCCGGGGTTGAGCACCAGCTTGAGGCTGTTTTGTGCAATCCCGTGGCGCACCCGGTGGCTGATCCACCAGACACCGCCTTTTTTGACATTCCACATCTGCGCTTCGCCGCCAATCAGTTGCGAGGCAATCTGGCCAATATACGGCTGATGCCCCACCAGCACGATGGGGTGGCGCGAGTCTGGCCAGCTGACGGTAGACAATACGCTTTCCAGGGTGGCGTCCGGATTCACTTCCGGCAGTACCTGGTAATTTTTCGATAAAAACGCCGCCGTCTGCTGCGAGCGGCGGGCCTGGCTGGCCAGCAGCTGGAAGTCGCGCGGCAGGCGCAGACGCAGCCAGGCGGCCATCAGTCCGGCCTGTTGCTGGCCTTTGCGGGTCAGCTCGCGGGCCAGATCGTTGCTGCCTTCCTCGGCTTCGGCATGACGCCACAGAATCAGATCCATTCAGTCTCCTTTATTATTGATATCCTGCTGTGCGCAGACTACCGGCGTCAGATGACCGGAATGTGTCAGTTAATGCCATGCCTGTAACAAAAGTGGAATCAGCACGGCAGTGACCAGCCCGTTCAGCCCCATGGCCAGGCCGGAAAACGCACCGGCTGTGTCTGAGCGCTGAAACGCCCGGGCGGTTCCAATGCCATGCGCGGCCATGCCAGTGGCAAAACCGTACACCACATCCTGGCCCAGACGCAAACGGCTGAGCATGGGCCAGCTGAGCATGGCACCAAACACCCCGGACACAATCACAAACACCGCTGCCAGTTCGGGCGCACCGCCGATTTTGCTGGCAATCCCCATGGAGATGGGGGTGGATACCGAGCGCGACAAGAGCGAGCGAATCAAAATGTCATCCAGCCCCAGCGCCCAGGCCACCCCGGCGCTGGACACAATGCCTACCAGCGACCCCAGCGTCAGGCTGATCAGCAATGGCCAGAACACCCTGGACAAGCGATGCAGATTGGCGTACAGCGGCACCGCCAGCGCCACGGTAGCCGGACCCAGCAACATCTGGATGAATTTGCCGCCGGTAAAATACTGCGCGTAGTCAGTGCCGGTGGCCAGCAGCACGGCAATCAGCATCAGCGCGCCCAGCCCCACCGGGTTGGCCAGCGCATGGCCGCCGGTTTTGCGGTTTAGCGCAACCGCCAGCCGGTACACTGCCAGGGTGACAAACACCCAGGTCAGCGGCTGCTGCTGGGCGGCGCGCCACAAGGTTGCCGGATCAATCATGCCGGGCCTCCCCGCGCAGGCGCATCAGCCCGGCCAGCAGCAGTGCGCTGGCCAGCAGGGTGACCGTGGTGCCCACCGCCAGCGCCAGTGCCAGCTGCCACAGCGTCTGGCCGTTCAGCAGATGGGCGTAAAGCAGAATCCCGGCACCAGCAGGGACAAACAGCAAGGACAGATGCTGCAAGAAGGCCGGCACACCATGCTGCAAGGCTGGCGGCACGCCACGGCGCACGCACAGGCCGATAAACAGCAACAGCATGCCCAGTACCGGGCCAGGAATCGGCAGGGCCAGCCACAGGCTGAGCCACTCGCCCAGCAGTTGCAAGCCAATCAGTATCAGAAATGTTTCGACCATGACGGTGGCCTTGAAAAAAACGCGACAGGGCGATTATACGGCGGCCAGGCGGCGCTGGTCTGACCTTATACCAGTACAGGATACCCGCACAGGGGTGCCGCCGGCAGGCCAGGCTTATTCATGCCCTGGCTTGCGCTGGCGCAGGGTTTTCACCGCGCCGCGTCGCGCCTTGCTGTCCAGACGGCGGGTTTGCGAGCCTTTGGTGGGGCGGGTGGCCTTGCGTGGGCGCGGGGTGTGGCAGGCAGCCTGGATCAGCGCCACCAGCTTGGCCAGCGCGTCGGCCCGGTTCAGTGGCTGGCTACGGTGCTGCTGGGCCGTGATCACCAGCACACCGTCCAGCGTCATCCGTCGCCCAGCCAGTTGCAATAGCCTGGCCTTGACGGCATCGGGCAGGCTGGGCGAGCGCACCACGTCAAAGCGCAGCATCACTGCCGTTTCGGTTTTGTTCACATGCTGCCCGCCCGGCCCCTGCGCGCGGGTAAAGTGCTCGTCAATTTCATCGTCGTTCAGGGCCAGGGTGCGGGTAATCGGGATCATGGCAGGAGGGCGGGCAAAAGGATTTGAGTATAGCCCAGTGCTGGCCGCGCGCAGCCACCGCACGCCTGGCGTCCTGCTGGTTTATAATCCTGCCCCATGTATGCTTTTCCTGACTGGCGCGCAGCGCCTGCTGACGATGTGCCGGCTGCTCTGGCGGACTGGCTGGGTGAAACCGGGTCGCTGACCGAGCGGCTGGTCGGGCTGGGCCGGGGGTTTGCCGTGGTGGTGCTGACCCAGCACACGGCGCAAGCCTGGCCGGATGAATGCCAGGCACTGGGCCTGCCGGCCAACGCCACGGTGCAGCTGCGTGAAGTGGCTCTGACGCTGGACGGCGTGCCGTATGTGTTTGCCCGCAGCCTGTGCCGGCAGGACAGTCCGGTGTGGACCCCGGTGCTGGCGCGTGGCAGCCGCTCGCTGGGCCTGACCCTGTTTGCCGATTCTGGCATGCTCCGCCACCCGCTGCAGTTCATCACCGGCCAGCCAGCACAACTGGCGCTGCTGGCCCAGGCGCAGCAAGCATGCTGGCCCGATCTGAGCGGGCCGCTGGCCGCGCGGCGCTCGCTGTTTGGTGCGGTCAACGACGCGCTGCTGGTGCACGAAGTTTTTCATCCTGATCTTGTAACGGTGTCTCCCCCATGACTGTTGTACTGAAAGACCGCCTGGCGGTGTACCTGCAACTGGCCCGGCTGGACAAGCCGATTGGCATCCTGCTGCTGTTGTGGCCCACGCTGTGGGCGCTGTGGCTGGCAGGAGATGGCCATCCGGGCGTGGATCTGGTGGTGATTTTCACCCTGGGCACAGTGCTGATGCGCTCGGCAGGCTGCGTGATCAACGACTATGCCGACCGCCACTTTGACGCGCATGTGGCCCGCACCGCCCAGCGGCCCTTTGCCCGTGGCGCGGTCAGCGAGCGCGAGGCGCTGTGGCTGGCCTGTGGGCTGGCGGCGCTGGCCTTTATGCTGGTGCTGCCGCTGAATGCGCTGACCTGGTGGATGAGCCTGCCAGCGCTGTTTCTGGCCGGCAGCTACCCGTTCACCAAGCGTTTTCTGGCCATTCCCCAGGCGTATCTGGGCCTGGCGTTCGGCTTTGGCATTCCGATGGTGTTTGCCGCCACACAAGACGCCATCCCGCCGCTGGCCTGGCTGATGCTGCTGGCCAATGTGTTCTGGACCATTGCCTACGACACCGCCTACGCCATGGTGGACCGCCCCGACGACCTGAAAATTGGCATCCGCACCTCGGCCATTACCTTTGGCCGCTTTGATGTGCTGGCGGTGATGGTGTGTCATTGCCTGTTTCTGGCGCTGATGGGCGCGGTGGGCGCGCAGGCCGGGCTGGGCGCGGGGTATTTTGCCGGTCTGGCCGCTGCCGCCATGCTGGTGATGGACCAGTACCGGATGATCCGCGCGCGCGACCGCCTGCACTGCTTTACTGCATTTCTGGCCAATAACCGCATCGGGCTGGTGGTGTTTGCCGGCATTGTGCTGGATTACTGGCTGCGCTGATGCTGTCGCTCTATGTGTATTACCGGGTCAGCCCGGAACAGCATGCCCAGCGCCTGGCACAATGGCAGGCGCTGAACCGGGCGCTGGCCGGGCGCGGCGCGCCCACCGGCCAGCGTCAGCAACGACGCGATGACGCCAGCACCTGGATGGAGGTTTACCCAGACGTGCCTGCCGGCTTTGAAGCCGCGTACCGGCAGGCGCTGGCTGCCGTGGATGGTGATGGCCAATGGCAGGCCTGCCGGCATGAGGAATGGTTTGTCGCCGGTAAGGAAGGCGATTGAACACGTCACCCCCCTGTCACCACCACAACGCGCCCCGGCCAACCGCCGTCCATGCTGGCAGTGTTACACTGACCGCCCGTTGAATCTCCCACACGCCCCATGCACTTTGTCATGACCTCCCCTTCCGGGCCGGCCCAGGCGCAGGATTACTGCGTGGTCTGGCACGGCGATGCCTTGTTGCTGCCTGAAAGCGGTCTGCCGCGCCTTGGTCAGCTGCCGCTCACCGGCCTGCGCCATCTGGGCGAACTGGCCGGGCAGCGCTGTTTTGTTGGCGAATGGGTTGGCCCGCTGCCAGCGGGCTGGCGCAGCCTCAGCCTGCGTCAGGCGCTGGCCGGCCAGGCCCCTGCCGACTGGGCCGGGTTGTTGTCGCGCGCACGCATGCTGCGCACCTTCGACCGCACCCACCGCTATTGCAGCGCCTGCGCCACGCCCCTGCGCGACCATGACCACGACCACGGCAAGGTGTGCCCCAGCTGTGGCTTGCTCAGTTACCCAAAACTGTCGCCAGCGATGATGGCGCTGGTGGTGCGCGACCGTCAGCTGCTGCTGGCGCGCTCACCGCATTTTCCGCCGGGGGTATACAGTGCGCTGGCCGGCTTTGTCGAGCCGGGCGAAACGCTGGAAGCCTGCGTGCACCGGGAAGTGCAGGAAGAAGTGGGCGTGCGCATCCACAATCTGCGCTATCTGGGCTCGCAGGGCTGGCCATTTCCGCACTCGCTGATGCTGGCGTTTGTGGCCGACTACCTGGATGGCGAGATTACCCCGCAAGCCGGCGAGATTGAATCAGCACACTGGTTTGATCTGGACCAGCTGCCGGCGCTGCCCAGCCAGGCCAGCATTGCCCACAGCCTGATTCATCGGGCGGTGGCAATGCTCAATGGTCAGCCGCTGGCCAGTGATGAGGCGGAATTGCGCTATGCCAGGGCAGCGCCATAGCCAGCTACGCCAATAGCCCTGGCCTTACTCTGCTGGTGAGGCCACGCCCGCGTTCATGCTGGCGCTGAGTTGTTCGGACACAAACTGGGCACGGGCGGCCGAGTTGTTTTCCAGACCTTCTGCCGCGCACCAGGCCAGCAACTCCGCCGGTGCAATCAAGCATTCCACTGCGCGCACCCCGGAACGCTGAAACTCGCGCCGGGCCGCCACCGCCACGGCTTTCCACTGCGCGAACGACGCTTCAAAAATTTCCGGGTCGGTGGCGCTGGCCTTGACTTCGGCCCAACTGTCTTCGGTGTACCAGGTCAGGGCAACAATCATCGCCTGGCTGCGGTTTTTTGCTCTCAGGCGCTGATGCAGGGTGGGTTTTCGCATGATGAAGGGTCTTTACTGAACAGAAATCAAAACGGCTGTGCCAGAGTATCCCTGGCAAGCAACGCGGGCATGACGCCATTCAAGCAAAAACGGTGCGCACCAAGGGTGGGTAGCGGAAAATCGTCACCGCACGCCCGGCTGATTCTGCTGGCGCAAGGCTTGCGTAGCCATTGGACACGCAAGCCAGCCGTACGAGTCAGCCCGCAGTGGCTGGCGAGATGGCTCGCGTGTGTCGGAGTTCGCACAGCGCGTCACGTGCTGGAAAAACAGGCGATAGAAAAATAACGCTCAATAGCCGTCGTAGGGCAGCCACACCGGCAGATATCCGGTATCCGGCTCGACGGCCATCAGGTCGGTATTGATGCCGGCACCCGGTGCGGCCAGCAGGGTGTCGGCCTGATAGATCAACGGCAGGCGCTCGCGCCGGTATGGCGGCATGCCGGCTTCCTGCATCAGGTTTTTCAGGGTTTTGCTCACCCCGCGTTGCGGCAGGCTCTCGCCGCCCTGGCGTGGGCGCAAGGTCAGTTCGCCAGTCAGCGCCACCTGGCTCAGGCCACCACCGGCCACCGGGTTGAAGCGCAGCCGTCCGCCCCAGTCGGGAAAATCCAGCGTCAGCTGGGTCGGCTGGAATTCAAACGCTACCGCTGTAGTCGGCACGCTGAAGGGGCGGATCAGGTAGGCGCGCTGGCGGTAGCGGGTCAGTTGCCAGATACCCACGTCGATCATCGGGTTGGCGTCGGGGGCGGCGTCGAGCAGTTGCACCAGCGCATCGTCCAGCGCATCCGGGCCCAGCATGCCGCCGCGTTCTTCCACCCAGGCAAACAGTGCATTGCGCGCACGCGGCAGCGACACCCCGGCCAGCATGTCCAGATCCAGCGAGCTGTCGGCACCCACCATCAGTTCAAGGTCGGAGGCGGCCATTTCGTCGAGCAGTGCCGCAGCGTCAGCGGCCCGGCGGATGCTGCGCAGCAGGTGTTCACGGTAATCGGGGTAGCGGGTGGCCAGACGGGGCAGAATGTCGTGACGTAAAAAGTTGCGGCGCAGCTTGGTGTCTTCGTTGCTGTCGTCTTCCACCCAGATCCAGTCTTCGGCGGTGGCCAGCGCTTCCAGGTGTTCCCGGGTCACACCCAGCAGTGGCCGCCACAGCTGGGTGGCATCGGTCAGCCGGCGAATCCACGGCATCGCTGCCAGGCCATGCGGGCCAGCGCCACGCAGCAGCTGCAGCAGCACGGTTTCGGCCTGATCGTCGGCGTGGTGCGCCAGCGCCAGCACATCGGCCTGGCTATCGGCAAACACCTGGTAACGGGCCTGACGCGCTTCGGCCTCCAGGCTGTCGCCGCCGCCCCAGTTGATGTCCACCTTGGCGGTGCGCAGCGGAATGCGCAGGGTGGAGCACAGCCACTGGCAGAATTCCTGCCAGTCGGTTGCGCGCAAATTCAGCTGATGATTGACGTGCACGGCGGACAGGCGCAAGCCGCGCCGTTTGGCCAGATCGGCCAGCAGCCAGGTGAGGCAGACCGAGTCTACCCCGCCGCTGAGGGCCACTTCGATGTGGGTGGCGTCAGCAAATGCGTCGTGCCAGGCGGTTTCCAGGTAATCAACCCAGTCAGCCCGCGATGTCATCCTTGTATCGGCCATAGCTCATCAGACGGTCAAAACGTTGTTTGAGCAGCTCGTCGATCGGCATGTCCTGCAACTGGCGCAGCGCATCGGCCACCGCCCGTTTCATTGACTGCATCATGCCGGTGTGGTCCCGTTGTGCGCCGCCCAGCGGCTCGGTAATCACCTTGTCGATCAAGCCCAGGGTTTTCAGGCGACTGGCGGTAATACCCAGGGTTTCGGCCGCTTCCGGGGCCTTGTCCGCGCTTTTCCACAAGATGGACGCGCAGCCTTCCGGCGAGATCACCGAGTAGGTGGAGTACTGCAACATGTTGAGCTGATCGCCTACGGCAATCGCCAGCGCGCCGCCCGAACCGCCTTCACCAATGATGGTGCAGACAATCGGCACGCGCAAACGCGACATTTCGTACAGATTGCGCCCAATGGCTTCAGACTGGCCGCGCTCTTCGGCACCAATGCCGGGATACGCGCCCGGCGTATCGACAAAGGTGATGATCGGCAGGTTGAATTTTTCTGCCAGCTTCATCAGCCGCAGCGCCTTGCGATAGCCTTCCGGGCGCGGCATGCCAAAGTTGCGGTAGATTTTTTCCTTGGTGTCGCGGCCCTTCTGGTGGCCAATCACCATCACCGACTGACCATTGAACCGCGCCAGCCCACCCACAATCGCCGGATCGTCGGCGTAGCTGCGGTCGCCGTGCAGTTCCTGAAAGTCGGTAAAGATGCTCTTGAGGTAGTCCAGCGTATAAGGGCGCTGCGGGTGACGGGCAACCTGGGAAATTTGCCATGGGGTGAGCTTGGCGTAAACGGCCTTGGTCAGCTCCTGGCTTTTTTTCTGCAAGCGGCTGATTTCTTCCGAGATGTCCAGCACCGAATCGTCCTGAACAAAGCGGAGCTCTTCGATCTTGCTTTCCAGTTCGGCAATCGGCTGCTCGAAATCGAGAAAAGTGGTTTTCATTCGTTACGTCGGTCGATTTCAGAATCGGGCAATCATACAGGACGAAACCCGGCTTTGCCATGAAACGGTTGTTCGGATTACGCCAACATGGCCGAAAAGTTCCCGTCGATTCCATCCGGCTTGATCTGACGCCAGACGCTGGCGGCTTTTTTCAGCCAAAACAGCACTCTTGCGCGTGGAAGCAAAAAAAACTGCAAAAAGGGCTTGCGCGTCCCATTACGCTATGGTTAAATGCGCACCTCTTCGCTGCAACGCAATCAGCCACGCAGCGAAATGGGCGGTTAGTCTCAGTTGGTAGAGCACTGCCTTCACACGGCAGGGGTCACTGGTTCGAGTCCAGTACCGCCCACCAGCAGTGGAGTGGTAGTTCAGTTGGTTAGAATACCGGCCTGTCACGCCGGGGGTCGCGGGTTCGAGTCCCGTCCACTCCGCCAGCTCAAGCAGTAAAAAAGCAGTTGTTGTTTATATGCAGATTGTCTGTCCAACGGAGTGGTAGTTCAGTTGGTTAGAATACCGGCCTGTCACGCCGGGGGTCGCGGGTTCGAGTCCCGTCCACTCCGCCACATGACGGTTTGCATGCAGCATTGAAACGGGTGATTAGCTCAGTTGGTAGAGCGTCTGCCTTACAAGCAGAATGTCGGCGGTTCGACCCCGTCATCACCCACCACACTTCTGAGTGTGTTCAAACTGGAGTGGTAGTTCAGTTGGTTAGAATACCGGCCTGTCACGCCGGGGGTCGCGGGTTCGAGTCCCGTCCACTCCGCCAACACCAAGAGAATGCCCAAGCCACCGCAAGGTGGTTTTTTTACGTCTGTACGCCAGCGCCGCCCTGGCCGCGCCAGGGCTGAGCCCGGCGCACCTCATCCGCCTCACAGCACCGGTTCGCGCAGCGGGGTTTCTGCCAGCAAGGCGCATAAAAACTGCCAGAACGCCGCCACCGACGCCACATTGACCTGTTCATCGGGCGAATGCGCGCCGCGAATATCCGGGCCAAACGACAGCACGTCCAGATTAGGGTACTTGCCCAGCAAAATCCCGCACTCCAACCCGGCGTGAATCACCTTCACCTGCGGTGCCTGACCATGCATCCGGGCAAACACCTGGCTGGCCAGCGCCAGCAAGGGAGAATCCGGGCGCGGCGTCCAGCCGGGGTAGCTGCCTTCGCGCACGCCCGAGCAACCCGCCAGCCGGCCACAGGCCAACAGCGCCGTCACCCGGCTTTCCAATCCGTCTTCGGTTAGCGAGCGTACCATCGACACTGCATGAAAACGGCCATTGTCCAGCCCGACCACGCCCAGATTGGATGACGTTTCCACCACACCAGGCACCGCCGGACTCAGGCAGGCCATGCCGTCGGGCAGGGCATTAAGCAGGTCGAGCACCACTGACTGGTCATGCAGGGACAACACGGTAGTCAGGCTGGCTGGGGTCAGGCTGAGCGTCAGGTCGTGATCACACTCGGCCAGGTCGGCGCGCCAGGCATCCTGCCAGTCGGCCATCGCCTGGCGCAACTCGGCCAGTTTGTCGTCCGGCAGCGCAAAGATTGCGCTGGATTCACGCGGAATCACATTGCGCAGGGTGCCGCCAGTCAGTTGGCCCAGGCGCAGCTGGCAGCGCCCGGCCACGCTCAGCAGCAGCCGCGCCAGCAGGCGGGTGGCATTGCTGCGGTGACGGTGAATGTCCACCCCGGAATGGCCGCCGCGCAGCCCACGCAAGGCCAGTTGCCAGATGCCATGGCCCTCTGGGGTGGGCTCGCGCTCGCATTGCCGGCGCAGACTGACATCCTCGCCGCCCGCGCAACCGATATAAAATTCTCCCCAGTCTTCGGTATCCAGATTAAGCAGCAAGCGCCCGCTGAGCAGGTCGGTGGCCAGATCGTGGGCACCGTCCATGCCGGCTTCTTCGTTGACGGTAAACAAGGCCTCAATTGCCGGATGGGCAATGTCCTGGCTGTCCAGCACCGCCAGCATGGCGGCGATGCCAATGCCGTTATCCGCACCCAGTGTGGTGCCCTGGGCGCGCACCCAGCCATCGTCGCCCAGGTAGGGGCGAATCGGCTCGTTGAAAAAATCATGCTGGCTGTCGCTGTCTTGCTGGCACACCATGTCCACATGGCCTTGCAGCACCACGGTTTCGCGCTGTTCCATGCCGGGGGTGGCGGGTTTGCAGATCAGCAGATTGCCGCCTTGGTCCATCCGCCAGGCCAGTTGTCGGGTGTTGGCCCAGTGGCACAGATAGTCCATCACCCGGCCTTCGTGGCGGGAAGGGCGCGGCAGCGCGCACAGCAAGGCAAAGTGCCGCCACAGCAGCGGGGGCGACAGGGTATCGGGCAAGGGCATCGGGGTAAGGTGCATAAGAGGTCAGGCCTGCTCGGCGTCTTGTTGTTGCAGCTGCCACATCTGGGCAAACCGGCCCTGACGCTCCAGCAGCTCGCGGAAAGTGCCCTGTTCAATAATCTGCCCGCCGTCCATCACCACAATCTGGTGGGCATCCACCACGGTGGACAGGCGGTGGGCGATGATCAGCGTGGTGCGCTGGGCGGCAATGGCGGCCAGCTCGGCCTGGATGGCTTTTTCGGTATGCGAATCCAGCGCGCTGGTGGCCTCGTCAAAAATCAGGATGGGCGGATTTTTCAGCAGGGTGCGGGCAATCGCCACCCGCTGTTTTTCGCCGCCGGACAATTTGAGTCCACGCTCGCCCACCATGGTGTCGTAGCCGTCGGGCAACTGACTGACAAAGTCGTGGATATGCGCTGCCCGCGCGGCTTCAATCACGTCCTCACGGCTGGCATCAGGGCGGCCATAGGCAATATTGTAGTAGATGCTGTCGTTAAACAGCACGGTATCCTGCGGCACGATGCCGATGTGCGCACGCAGGCTGGCCTGGGTCAGGTCGCGCACGTCCACGCCGTTGATGCTGATGCACCCACTGCTGACATCATAAAAACGGAACAGCAGCCGCGACAGGGTAGACTTGCCCGCCCCGCTGGCCCCCACCACCGCCACAGTGTGCCCGGCTGGGATGTCAAAACTCACCTGCTGCAAAATTGGCCGCTTGGCGTCGTAGGAAAAATCCACCTGCTCAAAGCGGATGGCGGCGTGGCGGGTGGCCAGCACCTGGGCGTCCGGGCGGTCGGCCACTTCTTCACCCTGCTCCATCAGGGTGAACATCCGTTCCATATCTGCCAGCGAATGCTTGATTTCGCGGTAGACAAAGCCCAGAAAGTTCAGCGGGGCATACAGCTGGATCAGATAGGCGTTGACCAGCACCAGGTCGCCCACGGTCATGCTGCGGTCCACCACGCCCTGGGTGGCCAGCCCGACCAGCAGGGTGACGCCAGCGGCAATGATTACCCCCTGGCCGGCGTTCAGAAAATTCAGCGAGGTCTGGTTACGCACGGCAGAGGCTTCCCACGAGGCCAGATTGCCGTCGTAGCGCGCCACTTCGTAGCGTTCATTGCCAAAGTATTTGACGGTTTCGTAGTTGAGCAGCGCGTCGATGGCCTTGCTGTTGGCCTTGGAGTCCAGTTCGTTCATGCTGCGGCGGAACACCATCCGCCATTCGGTCACGCCAAGGGTAAAGCCAATATAAGCGGCAATGGTGGCAAAGGTGACCGCGGCGAACGACCAATGGTATTTCACCAGCAGCACCCCCGCCACCAGGCCGATTTCCACCAGGGTGGGCAGGATGTTGAACAGGGTGAAGTTGAGCAGAAAGCCGATGCCCTTGGTGCCACGTTCGATATCGCGGCTCATGCCGCCAGTCTGGCGTTCCAGATGAAAACGCAGGCTCAGCCGGTGCAGATGTTCGAACACCTGTAGCGCAATGCGACGGATGGCGCGCTGGGTTACCTTGGCAAACACCGCATCGCGCAGCTCGCCAAACACGCTGGTGGCCAGCCGGGCCAGGCCATACGCGGCCACCAGGCCCAGCGGCAGGGCCAATGCCACCTGGGTTTGCGACAGCTGGTCAACAATATCCTTGAGTAGCAAGGGCACGCCAACATTGGCCAGCTTGGCCAGAAACAGCAAGGAGAGCGCCAGAACCACCCGGCCTTTGAATTCGAGCAGGTAGGGCAGCAGGGTTTTCAGGGTTTTGATGTCGTTGCGCTGGCTGGGAGCCGGGCCGGTATGGGTGAGTCTCATGCAATTCCTGATACGGCGGGCGCATCCACCCGCAGTCGGTGAGCGGCCAGCCGGCAAAACGCCATCGCGCCGAAAATAGGGAAACACGCGCGGCCAGACACCAGGCCCATGGCCGTGACAACGGCAAACCGGGTCCTGCGCCCGCCATCAGGGCAGAACCGGCCTGCCCACGTCAATGCAGCACGCCGGAAGAATTCAGCAAAAACTCCGGGATTTCTGCGTCCAGGGTGTGACCATCGTCGGTGCTCATCTGAAAACTGCCGCGCATGGTGCCTTGCGGGGTATTCAGCACCGTGCCGCTGACGTACTCGTAGCTTTCACCGGGATTCAGGTGCGGCTGTTCGCCCACCACGCCATCACCGTGGATTTCCCGCACATGGTTGCCGCCATCGGTGATGATCCAGTGGCGGGTCAGCAGCTTGGCACCCACTTCACCGGTATTGTGAATCTGGATCCGGTAGGCAAACACATAGCAGTGCGCAGCCGGGTCGGATTGGTCAGCAATGTAGAACGCCTGGGGTTCGACGCGAATGGGGGACGTCATAAAAAACAGCCTTTCAAGGGAAGCCAGCAATGCAAGTTCTGCCGAATAAGGCAGCCTAGGTTAAAATCCGGTCAATTTCACTGTTTACAAGACCTGACATGCGCACATTCCGTATTGCCCCGAGTATTTTGTCCGCCAATTTTGCCTGCCTGGGCCAGGAAGTCACCGATGTGCTGGCCGCTGGGGCCGATATTGTGCACTTTGACGTGATGGACAACCACTATGTGCCCAACCTGACCATTGGCCCGCTGGTGTGCGAAGCCATTCGTCCGCTGACCACCGCACCGATTGATGTGCACCTGATGGTCAAGCCGGTGGACGCGCTGGTGCCAATGTTCGCCAAGGCCGGAGCCAACCTGATTACCTTTCACCCGGAAGGCTCCGAGCATGTGGACCGCACCCTGGCGCTGATTCGCGACTGTGGCTGCAAGGCCGGCCTGGTGTTTAACCCGGCCACGTCGCTGACCTGGCTGGACCATGTGATGGATAAGCTAGACATGATCCTGATCATGTCGGTGAATCCGGGCTTTGGCGGCCAGTCGTTCATTCCGCAGGCACTGAACAAGCTGCGCGATGCCCGTCAGCGCATTGACGCACACCACGCCCGCACCGGGCAGGAAATCTGGCTGGAAGTGGATGGCGGGGTGAAGGTAGACAATATTGCCGAAATTGCCGCTGCCGGCGCCGACACCTTTGTGGCGGGCTCGGCCATTTATGGCACCGACGACTACGCCGCCACCATTGCCCGCATGCGTGCCGAACTGGCCAAGGTGGGCTGACCTATTCACTGGGCCACACCGGCCCAGTGCTCAATACCAGTGAAACAGCTGGTAAGCCAGGTTGCCCACGGCTTCACGGCATACCTGGCTGCTTGACCACAATGCCTGAGCGCTGGGCAGCAGGCTCTGCGGCAGCAAAAATGGCGGCGCACTCTGCCCGGTTGGGGCGGGGATGACCTCAAGGCCGTACTGGTTGAAGCTGCGCAGCGCACGCGGCATGTGCCAGCTGTGGGTCACCAGAGCAATCCGGCGCATGCCGGCAGCTTGCAAAATCTCGGCGCTAAAGCGGGCGTTTTCGGCGGTATTGTGCGAGCGCGGTTCTTCCCAGCGCACCGGCACGGCAAAATCCCGCTGCAGCGACTGGCGCATCAGCACGGCTTCCGACACGCCGCCTTCCGGGCTGCCGCCGCTGACCAGCACCGGCTTGCCCGACTGGCGGGCCAGCACGGCGGCGTGGCGCAGGCGCACCAGCTGGCTGTCGCTGACGGTGTCTTCGCCGCCCTCGTCAGCTGCAGCAAAACGCCGCCCGCCACCCAGCACCACAATGGCGTCCACCTGCTGCAACTGGGCGGCACTGATTGGCTGCCCCAGTTCCTGCACCTGCTGCAACTGATACGCCAGCCATGGCGTGGCCAGTGCATACAGCACGCCCAGCGTGCCCAGCACCAGCCCCCAGGCCAGTTGGGGGCGGCGTTGACGCAGCAGCCAGGCCAGCCCGAGCAACAGCAGACTGAAGCCCAGCGGAGACGTCAACGCCCCGACCAGCGGCGCTAACCACAGATTGGGGCGTTCGATCACAACACGGGTCCTTATTCGCCGAGGTAGGCTTTTTGCACCGCGTCGCTGTCCAGTAGCTCACGGGCCGGGCCGGACATGGTGATGCGTCCGGATTCCATCACATAACCCCGATCAGAAATTTCCAGCGCCAGCTTGGCGTTCTGTTCCACCAGCAAGATGGTGACGCCCTGCTTGGAGATCATCTGCACAATTTCAAAAATCTTTTGCACGATAATCGGTGCCAGACCCATCGACGGCTCATCCAGCAACAGCAGCTTGGGTTTGGACAGCATCGCCCGGCCCATGGCCACCATTTGCTGCTCGCCGCCGGACAAGGTGCCGGCCAGCTGGACCATGCGTTCCTTCAACCGGGGAAACAGCTCATAAACGTAGTCGATTTCATTGCGAATGGCGTTTTCGTCGTTACGGTAGTAGGCCCCCATGCGCAGGTTTTCTTCGACAGTCAGCCGGCCAAACACGCCCCGGCCTTCCGGCACCATCACCAGACCATTGCGGACAAAGTCGTACACCGGAATTTTGCCAGTGGCCTTGCCGTCATAGACAATGCTGCCTTCTGCCGGCTTGACCATGCCCACCAGCGTGCGCAGGGTGGTGGTCTTGCCAGCGCCGTTGGCGCCAATCAGGGTCACCAGTTCGCCCTGGTCGATGTGCAGGTCAATGCCCTTGACGGCCTGAATGCCACCGTAGGACACCTTGAGGTTTTTGACTTCTAACAGGCTCATGCGTGTGCCGCTCCCAGGTAGGCCTCGATGACTCGGGGGTTGCTCTTGACTTCTTGCGGGACGCCCTCGGCGATTTTCTTGCCGTAATCCAGCACGGCAATCCGGTCACACAGGGTCATCATCAGCTTGACGTCATGTTCGATCAGCAGCAGGGTCACGCCGCTGCTGCGGATTTTTTCCATCAGGGCCTGCAGGTCTTCGGTTTCGCGCGGGTTCATACCGGCGGCCGGTTCGTCCAGTGCCAGCAGCATTGGATCGGTGGCCAGCGCGCGGGCAATTTCCAGACGGCGCTGATGGCCATAGGACAGATTGCGCGCCCGCTCGTTGGCCACGTTGGCGATGCCCACGTAGTTGAGCAGTTCACGGGCACGCTGGCGGATGGCCTGTTCTTCGGCCATGGTGGCGCGGTCACGCAGGATGGCACCCAGCGCGCCAGCCTTGGTACGCACATGGCGGCCCACCATCACGTTTTCCAGCGCGGTCATCTCGCCAAACAGGCGGATGTTCTGGAAGGTGCGGGCAATCCCGGCCTTCACCACAATGTGCGGCTTCTGGCGGAACAAGTCCTGGCCATTGAAGGTGAACTTGCCTTCATCCGGCTGGTACAGCCCGGTCAGCACGTTGAACAGCGTGGTCTTGCCGGCACCATTGGGGCCGATCAGACCGTAGATTTCACCTTTGTTGATGGTGAGCGCCACATCGTTGAGGGCATGCAAACCGCCAAAGCGCTTGTGAATCCCTTCAATTTTCAGCAATACATCGGCCATGTTCTTACCCCTTCAGTCCGTCGGCAGCCTGGGAATCGACAGCAGGAATGTCGTCATCCAGTGCATCGTGGAATTCCGCCTTGCGACGCTTGGACGGCCACAGGCCTTCCGGACGCACCAGCATGACCACAATCAGGGCCAGGCCGAACATCAGCATGCGGGCATTTTCCGGATCAATAATCATCCGGCCAAAGGCGGCCATTTGCAGCGGGCCAATCACATCGCGCAGGATTTCCGGGGTGATGGTCAGCAGCACCGCACCGAGGATCACCCCAGGAATATTGCCCATGCCGCCCAGCACCACCATCGCCAGCACCATGATCGATTCCATCAGGCCAAACGATTCTGGCGAGACAAAGCCCTGGAAGCTGGCAAACAGACCGCCAGCCACGCCACCAAAAGTGGCACCCATGGCAAAGGCCAGCAGCTTGATATTGCGGATGTTCAGGCCCATGGCGTTGGCAGCCACGTCGTCTTCACGCAGCGCCACCCAGGCGCGACCAATGCGCGAGTGCTGCAGGCGATAGCAGATCAGCACGGTCAGCAAGGCCAGGAACAGGAAGAAGTAGTAATAGATGTACACACTGTTGTAGGTGTGGCCAAACAGCTCCACCGACTTGCCAAACGAGAACCCGGCAACTTCAATCGGCTTGATCATGTTGATCCCTTGCGGGCCGTTGGTGATGTTCACCGGCGCGTTCAGGTTGTTCATGAAAATCCGGATGATTTCGCCAAAACCCAGGGTGACGATGGCCAGATAGTCGCCGCGCAGGCGCAGCACGGGCGTGCCCAGCATGATGCCAAAGAACGCAGCCAGAATGGCACCCAGCGGCAGGATGAACCACCACGGCATGAACACGCTCAGATGCGGCGAGTTCAGCAGGGCAAAGGTGTACGCGCCAACCGCATAAAAGGCGATGTAACCCAGGTCAAGCAGGCCGGCAAAGCCAACCACGATGTTCAGACCCAATGCCAGCATGATGTAGAGCAAGGCAAAGTCCAGTGTCCGAACCCAGGAGTTTCCCAGGGTGCCGCCCACGATAAAGGGCAGCACGGCCAGCACGATGCCCGATAGGGCAAAGGCGATCATCCGTTTAGATTGATTGTGTGGCATGTTTTTCAGTCTCCCCGATCAGGCGCGTTCGGCCAGACGTTCGCCCAGCAGGCCGGACGGACGGAACACCAGCACCAGAATCAGCACGGCGAAGGCAAAAATGTCTTGGTAGTGGCTACCCAGGAAGCCACCGGTCAGGTCGCCGATGTAACCAGCCCCCAGCGATTCGATAATCCCCAGCAAAATCCCACCCACCACGGCACCGCCCAGGTTGCCAATCCCGCCCAGCACAGCGGCGGTGAAGGCTTTCAGGCCAATCAGGAAACCCATGTGCGAGTGTGCCTGATCGTAATTGGCAGCCACCATTACCCCGGCCACCGCGCCCAGACCGGCACCCAGCACGAAGGTGGCAGAGATGATGCTGTTCACATTCACCCCCATCAGCCCGGCCACTGCCGGATTCTGGCTGGTGGCACGCATGGCGCGGCCCAGCTTGGTTTTTTCCACCATGAACAGCAGGCCGGCCATAATCACCACCGCCGAGATGACGATGAAAATCTGCAGGTCGGTGATGCTGGCCCCCATGATGTCGATCGGGTCATGCGGCAACAGCGGCGGGAAGGGGATGTAGTTACGCCCCCAGATCAGGATGGCCACGTTCTGCAGCACGATGGACAGGCCAATCGCGGTAATCAGCGGGGCCAGACGCGGCGCATTGCGCAGCGGACGGTAGGCAATGCGCTCAATGGCAAAACCCATCAACATGCACACTGGCACCGCCAGCATCAGCGCCAGCAGCACGATCACCGGCCCCGGCAGGGATAAACCCATGCCGGTCAGCGCGCCAATGATGGTGATGGTGATCATGGCACCAAACATCACCACTTCACCGTGAGCAAAGTTGATCAGACCCATGATGCCGTACACCATGGTATACCCGAGCGCAATGAGCGCATAAATACTGCCGAGCACCAGCCCGTTCAGGATTTGTTGAAGAAAAATATCCACTGTGGGAAATCTCCTTGAGAGCCGCCTTAGTCGGTCTGTTGAACCGACGGCACGTTGGTTTTATTTAGCACAAGCCAGCATGTTTTTGACGCTGCCAGCACGTGAGCGGTCGGATTATGTCTAGCTGGTTACAGCCTGTCAATCATAATTACTACGGCGTTGCTCACCTTGACCCGGCGGATAACCGGAAAAAAGAGTGATTCTGTAATTCAATGATTTTACAGCAGAAAACATAACTATACGTATAAATACGGTAATCGTCATGTTGCAATGCAAACCCAAAATGAAAGCGCGCCACCGCCTTGAGCCTACATGACAAGTTGCTTGACCAATCTGTCTACGCTCAGGCATGGCACTAAAATTGTGCACTGCGGTACGCGTAAAAAACCGGCAAAACCAAACCTGCACTTGCACATCGAATCAGAACGAACACATATAAGCAAAAAAAGCGCCAACCATGTTCGATTTGAAACAATTTTTTATCTTACATCCTACCAGGCAAGCACGCATTCTTAACTGTACCGGGCAGTAGAGCAGCATCATGATGCCATGAAGATGCTATTCCAGAGATTTCTCTTTTATTGGGGCTATTTTCAGGGCAAAACCTGACTGAGGTCTTGTGGCGGGTGCAAAGGCACTGCCCGCACCACGTCACCACTGCGCACACCCAACAACTGGGCGGTGGCTTCATCGAGCGACAAACTGCCCTGCGGGGCATCCAGTGTCTGCAGCACCATGCGAAAATCGTTCAATCCTGTGGTGGCAATCAGCCACGGCTCACCAGCCACAGCATCAACTGCGGCCTGTTCGCTTACCGTCCACAAACGACTTTGCCGCACTGCACGAATTTCGTGCAGGTATGCTTCAATCGTGGGCCCGGCATCAAAAATATCGACATAGCCTTCGTAGCGGAAACCTTCTTCCTGCAGCATAGCCAAGGCTGGGCGGGTTTTTTCATGAACTTCACCCACCACGGCACGGGCGTGTGCCGGCAACAGGTCGAGATACACCGGATATTTTGGCATCAGTTCGGCCACCACCGACTTGTGTCCAACCCCGGTCAGATGATCGGCCTGAGCAAAATCAACGGTAAAAAAGTGCCGACCCAGTGCTTCCCAGAACGGAGAGCACCCCTGCTCATCCGACACCCCACGCATTTCAGCAATCACCTTGCTGGCAAATCGCTCCGGATGCTGGGCCATGAACAGAAAACGGCACTTGGACAGCAGCCCGCCATTGTGCTCGCGCCGCCAGTCCGGATGCAGGAACAACGCGCATACTTCCGAACTGCCGGTGTGGTCATTGGATAAAAACAGGGTTTCGGCGCTGGAGTAGATATTGAGCGCCGGCGAGGCGTGGATCACCTTGCCCACCCGGTAGTTGTACCAGGGCGAGCGCAGGCCAAGGGCCGATTCAATGCTGCAGGTGCCGACCAGGGTGCCGGTTTCACTGCATTCAAGCACAAACAGATAGCCCTGATCCGCCCGATCCAGCTCATTGCGCAACGAGCGCTGGCTGCGTTCAATCCGCTCGGCCAGTTGAACCGGGTCAGCCTGCAGCGACGTCACCCCTACATCCGCCAGCCGGGCCAGGGCCACCAGGGCGTCCAGATCGTCCGGACGGGCCATACGAATCAGCATCATGCGAAACCTCCCCCTGCACAGCCCTCAAAACGCACCAGACGTACCTGATCACCCGCTTCGCAAGCCAAGGCATGGGCAGTCTCCAGCGTCACCCAGGCTTCATCGCCATGCAGCAGCACATCGGCCAGGCCTGCGCGGAACTGACGGGTTTGCAGGTTACTCAGCAAAAATGGCTCGGTGCCTGCCGGACGATTGTCGGTGATACACAAACGGGCCAGCTTGCTATGCACAATCGAGCGCACCCAGTGGGTTTTGGCCGTCAGGGTGGGTGCGCCATCGATGGCGTCGATATAGTCGTCGGCTTCAAAACCTTCGTCGGTAAGAATGGCAAACGGCACTTCGGCGTCAGGATGAATCTGGCCCATGGCCTGCTGGGCAGCATCCGGCAACAATGGCACATAAATCGGATAGGTGGGCATCAGTTCGGCGATGAAGGTTTTGTTGCCCAAGGCAATGCGCCGATCAACTTCTTCTACTTCCATCTTGAAAAACGGTTTGCCAATCGCTTCCCAGAACGGATAACGCCCTTCACTGTCGGTATACCCCTGCATTTCATCGAATAGCCGCTCGGAAAAACGCTGCGGGTGCGAAGCGATGAACAGCAGGCGTGCGCGCGACAGCACATCGGCCGCTGCGCTACCCAGGTGTTCCGGTGCCAGATAGAAGCCACACAGTTGGGTCACGCCGGTCAGATCATTGCACAGGGTCAGCGCGTGGATCTTGTTGTTTACCCCCAATGCAGCCGAAGCGTGAATCAGGGTTTCATTGCGGTAGCTGTAAAATGGCTGGGTAAACCCGGCAGAGGCAATCAGCCCTGCGGTGCCCACCACCTGGCCATCCACCTCCAGCATGAAGGTGTAGCTTTCTTCGGTCTGGCAGGCAATATCGCTTTCCAGCGCGGCCAGCGACTGCTGAATGCGGTCAAACAGGTATTCTCGTTGCGGCGTCAGCCCGGTCACTCCGGCAGCACTGGCAGCGGCCATCTGCTCCAGCACCGGTAAATCTGTCGTTCGCACTGGTCGAACAATCATCATGCGACACACTCCCCTTGCTTGTCCGCGCGACAAGCGCAACAAAACTTCACCCAAAATGGTGCGGCAACCAGCCATTCTGGCATCCGGACACACACTGGCCAATGTGACTTGATTGTAATCAAATCCAGCTGACAGGGGTTTCGGGTTTGCGACACGGCTGTACAGATTGCGATGGCATGATTTTCACCTCACAATCCGGTAAATCAGGGGGATTTCACCAAAAACCGCACCACAGAAAAAGAATTCAGTAATACGGCTCAAAACGGGAGCCCAACAAAGACAAAACCCCCTGTACCGTTTGGTACAGGGGGTTTGAATGGGAGCCTGGCGTTGACCTACTTTCACACGGGTAATCCGCACTATCATTGGCGCGAAGCGGTTTCACTGTCCTGTTCGGGATGGGAAGGAGTGGGACCCACTTGCTATGGACACCAGGCATAAGCTGT
>Ga0209599_10000642_pt1 | contig 21221 bp, 19 predicted proteins | sample Shrwel_input2_FT_FD_187534 | JGI IMG/M metagenome (GOLD analysis project Ga0209599, IMG submission 187534) | Subsurface microbial communities from deep shales in Ohio, USA - Utica-3 well 1 S input2 FT (SPAdes) (version 2) ... | reverse complement strand
TGAACGGTTCATGAATAGTTGGAAGCGTTCGCTACCGCCGTATTCAGCAAACCAAATTCTTACTGGATAATACTGTCCACCAGTTAGTGATAAACTGTTAGCGTTATATCCAACGCTTCCTTGATTATTATAATCTTCTGCATGGTGAGCGTTTGTCCTAGAAGGTGCTAAGGCTGCACTACCAACCCACATAACTACATCGTCATCACAGGTGATAGCAGTGTTGTATGTGGCTGTTGTATCTGCATAGATATAACCCTTCCATTCAAAGCTGTAACCATCTTCGTATTGTAGATCGTCACGTTGTCCAAAGCTAACAAATGTATCAACTTCTTTATCTGCTGTAGAGATTGATGTACTTGTACTAAAGAAGTTCATATTCCATGTACTTGTATTTCCGGCAGCAGTTAAAGCCAAACCAACATACTTCTTACGGTATAGACCAGCTGTGCTGTTTGCTACTGTTGAAGTAGAACTTCCAGGATTGTATGCTGTACCTTTTAAGGTATAAGCTACAATACCAGATGTTGCTGTTGTAAAGAGTGGATCACCGCTACCTGGTAATGGAGCATTGCGATCCATACCAAATGGTAATGTTGGGCCGTCGTCGCCTTCAAGATCGATATCACCAGTAACCGTAGTATCGGTACCAGCTTCTTCAATCTGCCAGTAAGTATCGCTTGTGCTAGTATTAAATGACCAAACTGCTTGTCCTAAATAACCAGTAGCATGATTCTTACCTGTCACAATATTAGTACCTGTATAAACTACAGAAACTAAATGTGCTGAAATCTTAGTAGCATGTTCTACATAACCACCATCGGATTTTAAAGTAATGGACATTTGGCCAGCTGTTAAGTCTGCACTGTCTTTGTCAACAAGATAACAAACTGCGGCTGTGCCGTTAGAATCTGAACATTTGAATTTTTTAGTTCCTAATTGCTTAACGATATATCCAGACGTGCTAGCTGTACCGTTATGGAATTGAACCTTGATGTTGTTATTGGTGTTTGCACCAAAATATTTTTTATTGAGAGGTCTTCCCATTTGTTTTATCTCCTTTTATCAGGGAGCGTTCTAGGCTCATACGCGGCGGGGACCGCATAATCTGATATTATATTTAACAAAAAGCCCGCATAAGCGGGCTTTTGTACTTGGTAAAGTAACTTTTCGAATTAACGGAAAGATACGTTAGCAGAAGTGATCGCCACTTTGCCTAAGTAGTCAGCAGCGTTACCCAAGCTAGAAGCTGTGTTTGTCAACTCGACGTAACCGTAACGAGTTAAGAAACCAACGACTGGTTCGAATGTAGCTGGATCTAGAACAACTCCAGAGCTCATTAGAGGGATGTAAGGGCAATAGAAAGCAGCAGCGTCAGCTTCGCTTGGTCCCTTGTATCCAACCAAGATTTGGTTGTTGTCGTCTGCATCGCTTAGATAAGCGTCTACATAGATCTTCATGCTGTTGTTCAATGTACCAACAAACTTAGTGTTTGTAGGTGCTTCGAATGTGCCTTCTGTAGTACGAGCAAACGCACTAGTTGTAGCACTTTGTAGGATTGTTAGAGCCTGGTTGCTGATAACAGCCCAGTTAGCAGCACCACGACGTGTACGCTGAGCAATCAAGTTAGCAACACGGTTGATCTGAACAGCTAGAGCAGCGTGTTCGTCACCAACGAATGTAGCAGTACCGGATACAGCAGCTTGGTCGTAAGTCTGTTCAACTGTACCAAGAGCACGTAGGCTAGCTAGAACTTCTTGGTCGATTTCAGCAGTAATTTCTTGTGCTAGAGCAGCCATGATTTCTGCTTCGATGTCAATGCCGTGCATTGCTTGTGCATCTTGTGCAGCCTCAAATGTCCAACGAGCGGATAGCTTACGGCTCTTCGCTTCGACTGGAGCTTTCAAGATCTGAATGCTCATACGCTTACCAACTTGGCCTTCTAGGACCGCAGTTGTTTGGGCCTTAGGTGTTGCGTTAACTCCGTTACCAGAGTAAGCAGCAGCCAACTTGAATGGGCTTAGTGCTTCATCACCAGCAACTACGCTGTCACCAGACGATGTGTCTGCATAACGTACACGTAATGTATGGATCTGTGCAACTGGGCCAGTCATAGGTTGTACACCAACGATTTCGTTGGCAATAACTGTCGGCATAACACGACGAATTACCGGTAGAATAACGCGGTTTAGAGTCGCGATGTTACCAGTGCTTGTAGCTCCTGCTGTTGCAGATTCAGCCAAGTACTTACGAGTGTTCTCTAAGCATACGCTCATAGAAGACTTGCGGTTACCTGATAGGCCTTCAAGCAGAGCTTCTTTGGTCTCTGACCATCTTTCATTTAATAATTGTGACATTTATGTCTCCTTGAATTTAAATTACTTTAGACCCGCGAGTTTGCGGATATCTAAAATGTTATCTAAGCCTACCTGTGGCTGTTTTGTTTCGCGATCTCCAGTTACTTCAGTGCTTTCAGAAAGCATTTCTTTAGGCTGTTGTTTAGCCTTTGGTGCAACTTTCTTCATGCCTTCCATTACTGCTGGTAGGTATTTGTCAAATGATTCATTCAGTTTTGCAGTCTGTACAGACTCTAGCAATTCTTTCATGATCTCTCTTTTGTCAGCACTTAGGGGTGCTAACAGTTCTGCCATTACTTCTTTACGAGCAGCAACATCTCGGGCAACACGAATTTCGCGGTCCTTAGATTCTACTAACTTTGTCTTTTCTGTAGCGGCATTTTTTGCTTCAGCAAGCTCTTGCTCTTTCTTTTCGATAACTCTTAACAATTTGTTTGTTTCAGATTTCTCGTTAAGATAGCTTGTGCTATACTCTTGTGCAAATGCTTCAAATAAGCGGCGTCCAAATGCGTTAGAACGAGCACTATCGATGTCTTCTCTCAACTGAGTGATTTCAGACTTCAATGTCTTAGTGACTGTGTTCTCTACAATTTCGGAACTACGCTTGATAAATCTATTCTTGATCTCATCAAATTTAACTTTGGCTTCACTTACTAGCTTAACTCTCGCTTCGGCTAATTCACGTTTGTCCTGTGCAAATTCGTTGATTTCACGTGCTAAAGCTGTTACAATGAACTGCTCTAACTTAGTAAAATTCTCAGAGACCTTTTGACGATCACTTTGGAATTCCACCAATTCTTTTCCAAGCTGACTTAGAACGAAAGACTCTAGTACTCTAGCGTCTCCGGACATTTTCTGGTGATATGCAACCTTAGCTTCCGCTAATGCTCTTTTATCGCCAGCAAGTTCAGCCATTTCTACGGCCAATCTCTCGCTAACCATCTTGTCGAGTGCTTCAACCATAACAGTCTTATCATGACTGTATTTTTGAGCGAACTCTTCACGAAGTTCAGCAGTTAATTGGTCGCGATTCTCTTGGATCTTCTGATTAAATGCAGTTTCAATCGAAGACTTGACGTCTTCTGACATTACACCACTCTCGACCAGCTGTTTGAATGCGTCCAACATTGCTATGTCTCCTTAGGGTTTTAACCCATTAATAATATTAAGCATCGCCTCGCGGAGATACTTCTGTGCCTTCGGATCTTCTTTAACCTCTTGCCCCACCCTAAACGCTCTAGATCCACCGCGACTATTCATCAGGTGTTCGTAGATTGGTGTAGGATAAGCTCCCGGAGCACTAGGCTGAGCAACAATATCAACCGTAATGATTTCAAATTCTGCTACTTCGCCAGTGCTGTCATTGACATTTCCGCTGCCACGACTAGATACGCCAAGTTTTACGCCTGCTTCGAGCATAGTACGAATTAAATTGCCCATTGGTGTAGGTAAGATTTTCATCTTACTGTAGCCATTAGGACCGTCCATCCACATATCAGTAATCATGTGTGACACACGGTCCAAATTTACTTTTAAGTCATCAGGATGATCAACTTCACCTAATACAGAATACCCGTTTTGAATCTGGTCATTTAGAGTCTTTACAGCGTTAGTAATCTCTGAGACAGGATAAACCCGCTGATTTGCATTTCGAATGCCGCCTTGAATGGAGATGCCTTTTAGATAAAGGTTCTTCCCGTCCTTGTCGTCAGATTCTAAGACTACTCTAGCCTGGTCAAAACTTAGGTTTTCTCTTAGGTATTGAATTTGTCTCATCCTAAATTCCTATTATTGCATACGGTCCGCTGGGGATCTAGTATTCACAGCACCTGTTTGAGCTGCTTTACCGCCGGTAGCTGCACCAACTGGACGGCCTTCACCGCGTTGACTCTTACCTTCAGCTCCGTGCCCTGCACTGTTCTTACCGAATGCATCACCTTTGTAGCCGCCTGGCTTGTTCAAGTGATCTTTAGTGAACTCACCTTTTTGTCCACCAACTAGGCCTTCTCCGCCTTTGATACCAGCTTCTCCGCCCTTACCACCTAAGATGTTATGTGCAGATGCTGTTGTTGTTGGGCGTCCTTTTGGATTTTGCAATCCTACGCTCTTGGTGTTTGTTCCGCCTTCTTCGCCCTTGCCTTTTTTATCAGCACCGTGGCCTGCAGAAACAGTTTCTACGTATTCACGCATAAACTCTCCGCCTTCTTCGTCGTCGGCTTCCTCGCCTTCTTCGTCGTCGGCTTCTTCGTCGTCAGCTTCTTCTTCGTCATCGCCACCAAACATGTCATCATGTGCTGGCTCGCCTTTTTCATCAGCCATTAAAGCTTCAAATTCAGACTTTAGTTGTTCTAATTCTGATTCTAGATCAGAAATACGTTGTTCTTCAGAACCTTCGCCTTCAGCACCAAGGTCGCCGTCCATGCCGTCCATGTCGTCCATGCCACCTTCGTCGCCCATAGCTTCTGGGTCTTCGATATCAGATACAAAATTGTCACCAGCGTCGCCGCCGATTTCAAGTGTAGTTTCTTCTTCTAAATCATCGCCCATAGATTCGTCCATTTCCTCATCTGAGTCCATGGCTTCATCCATCTCTTCATCTTCCTCCGCTTCCTCAGCGATCATATTTTCATAAATTTCTCTAGACTTCTCTACAACGATTTCGTGGAATAATTCATTCGCCTTATCCATTTCCTCGTTGACTAGAAGATCTAATAGTTGTTCAAACTTGTTAGACATTGCGGGTTTCTCCTTTAATTAGATTGGCAAGGCTGTCGATGTATTTACAGCCAAGATGTAATAGTTATATGAAATAGGCCAAAAACGGTCAGTTCTTGACAAAGACAGGCGAATAATTGCCCGGAATGAAGTGTTCAACAGAAATATTTATTGATTAGATAGGTTAATTATCTGTACAGTTTACATTGCAGCCGCAGCTTCTGGAGGAGGTGCTGCATACATAATCTTAACAAACTCTAAATGTTCTTTCTGTTCTTTTTCTCTAGAGTCTCCTGCTTTTCTTAAATTATTAATCATTCCTAACGTTAGTCTAGTCTTACGTAAGTCTTTAGACTTAAGAATGCTGATATTATCTTCGAGAGGATTATATCTGTCATCCTGAGACATGCCTTCGTTTTGTTTAAAATAGATGAATTCATTAAGTAGCATGTTGATATTTATCCAAATTATGCTGCGGGAGGAGTTTGTGCAGGTGCTGTTCCAGCAGCAGGTTGTCCGCCAGCGGCTTCTGGACCGCCTGGCATTCCTTCAGGTGCTTCGCCTGACTGCCCTAATGCACTTACATCACCATCCATTCCGCCTCCTGTAATGCCTGCACTACGAAGCTCTGCATTTGCATTAGGTGCTTTTGCACTTAATCCGTTTTCTTCTTTCCATAGCTCTTCGTTTTCTGCCATTTCTTCTTGACTTAGTCCTAAGAATCTCTTCAGTGCAAAGCGTTTACTGATATGCGGGATTGCAACAATACTGCCAAAGCTGGCAATACGGGCAGTGTCCATTTCAGTTTGACGATAAGCAGCAAAGTTTTGAGGAGGATTAAATTGTAATTCAAACACGTTAGGATCAAAATTGATACCTTTACGCTGCATGTAGCCTTTGAATTCTAAATCAAATACTTCATTTAAATTACTTTGGAGTCGTTCGCAATACTTGTTGAATCGCAATTCTTGGATGTAGGCTGTTCCAACTCGACCATCATTAAAGCTAGATCCTCCATCGTCAGGCCCTGTAGGAAGATAACTTGAAGGTATGCGTAGAGCACGAAACAACTTATTAGTAAAATATCTAAGATCATCAATCTCTCCTAAGTTAGTACCGCCTGGAAGAATCTCAACTTTACTACCGCGACCTTCTGAAGTCTGCGGGAAAAAGTAATCTTCGTTGATACTTAACGGGTTGTAGCTACTGTCAATAACAGTCTGTCCACCTCCAGTAACTGAAGGAATTCGTCGCTGATTAACTTCGTTTTTAACACGCTCAACAAAAGACATAGCAAGGTGACTTGGCATATTACCAACGTCAATATAAAATACTCTACGTTCTGGAGCACGTTGAACACGATAGATAATGATAGCATCTTCTAGTAATTCTTTTTGTTTATAAACTTTAAAGATACTTTCTAATAAACTATTTCCAAACGGAAAATTATTATCCATACCTTCACTCATTGACAAATGCACAACATGTTCTGCATCAATTGCCCATTGAGTTTGATTAACTCCAAAACGATTTCCAATGTTTGTTGGATACGTTCCTGTCATGCCTTTAGCACCGCCACCACCACCTGAGTAAGGAGTTGCTGGGCCAGAGTTTGTTGCACCTGGAGCAATTTGTGTAGTACTTAGGTTAACAAAGTTAGGATTTAAATCACGAATAATATACTGCTCGGGCTCCTTGCCTTCGCTTTCGTTAACAATAATTTTGTCAACTTTGCCCGGATCTACATACATCCAAGCATTAGTTTCTGGGTCACGAATAAAGAAACTGTCGCCGTATTTGAACGCATTACGAACAATTTTAAAAATACGATTCTGAAATTTATTCAACTTAGTCCACTGTTGCAGATACTTTTTAATGATCTTAATTTCAGTAGGCGTTGCTTGATCTTTGAAGAAAACTTCAAACGGTGTTCCGTTGTCTTCGTTTAATTGTGTGCAAAATTCTGCTAGAATGTCCAAGGCAGCATTAACTTCACTGTCACTGTCCATAGTATCGTATTGGCCGTAACGCTCTAAACGATTAGGGTGTCCTGAATAAACATCCGGAAGATAAGAGCTGTAGTTTAATCTACTGCCAGTTGGACGCTCACCTCCGCCACCACTTATTGGACTCATTGTTCCGGATGTATTAACCGGTGTAAAGTATTTTTTCCAAGACATAATTAAATTAATAGATTCCCGTTTAGGCCTCTGATAGCATCTAAGTTTCTTCTAGAGAAATCTGTACTATCACGCAGGTAGGCTAGCATTTGTGCTGTTTGCTTATTTAACTGTTGCATCTCTGTTAACAAATCTTTAGAAGGTGAATCAGTTGCTGTGTCTGTTTTGGTTTCACTTTTCCCAAATATCGAATCTTTAATGCTAGTAAACATATCTTCAGAAGATGAAGATTTGGTTTTTTCAGGACTCATCTGTTGCATTGCTGCTGCAAATGAACTTAATTCATTGGATATAATTGCTTTGAAATCTGGCATCTTCATGTCTAGATTAACAGGAAGTTTACGCCCATCTGGCAAAGGCACTACTGCTTCTGTGCCGTGCAAGTTTGCCATGTAACCAGATTTTGGTCCTGAGGCAACACCGCCATCTGCAAAGCTGCCTGCACTGTAATCCATACCATCTGCACTAATGGGATTTCTTGATTGATAGTCTGCGTTAGATGCGTCCCTTGCAGCTTTGTCCTTCTTGCCATCTCCAAATAAACTAAAACTATCCCAAGCCATTTGCAATAGTTTGCCTAATCCTTCTGCAATTTGTTTTCCAACTTTTTCTCTACCTTCTGGAGAGAATAAGTCTTTAACAAAATTTACCACCATTCGCAATCCTTCTTTAATTGCTGGCATGTTGTCTTTAGCAAACTGCATCATTTCTTGTGCTAAGTTTTGCATAATTGGAGTTAACTCTTTTATAACAGGCATCAACGCTGCCATTAACTCCGCACCTAAGTTTTTAAATGCTTGCTCAGATTCTGCTGCGGCTGCGGCAGTACTCTTCTGTCTTGCTTCTTGACTTGTAGCAATATCTGTTTGTAGTTTATCAAAATCTTCAGCTGATTTAATCTGCTTACTGTTTAACATGTTGGCGTTCTTCTGTGCCTGCATTGCAGTTTCTGCCATAGCACCGCCCGTCATACTCATTGCAGCCATCTGTTCTTTGCCAAGATTTTTAGCATCTTGAGCACTACCAATTACTGCTTGACTGTATGACTTGTTTACATCTTTAAGACCTTTACTAGTATCTTTAACAGCATTGCCCATGTCACTAACGCCCTTTGCAGCGTTAGGTAGTAATGCTGTAAAGTTTTGTGCAGCTTCGGTCATTGGGGGCAATCCCATCAACTGAGATTTCAATGCGTCTGCTGCACCTTTACCGCCTACTGCTAGTGCGTTTTGCATAGCCGCTGTAGCTTTTTTACGACCTTCTTCATCTAAAGTCTGTAGATAAGATTCGTATGCTGCGTTTGCTGTTGCTTCTTGTAAAGCCTTTTCTTGTTGCTCTCTACTCTGTCCGGTTATGCTAGCTAGCATATCTAACTGAGTCATGTAAGCACCGGCACTTGCTGCCAATGCTTTGGTATTTTTCATTTCTTCAGAAGTTCTACCACCAGTTATCTTTAAGTAGTTTGCAGTACTACCGTTAATGTCATCAATAGAATAACCTAAAGCACGTAAATTTTTACCAACATCACTATTACGAATATCTTTAGATAAGTTAACAAAACTCCTAGCACCAGCATCAGCAGTTGATCCCATCTGTGCAAACAATGTAGAGTTATTTTTAACAATAGCACCAAAGCCTTCTAGGGTAGTTCCCATTTCTAAAGCAGTTAATCTAATGTCGGCTAACTCGCCTCCTAAATTTACACCTGCTTTGGTAATTTGCCGATATGCCTCTAACTCAGCTTCCTGCATCTGCATCAGCTTTTCAAACAACCCGGCCACTACTCCAATAACTGGAAGGTCTTTAAATGCACCAAACAAGTCACTTACTTTGCCTTGTCCGTCTAGCATCTTTCCAGCAAGATCCATTAAGTTCTTGCCAGTTTGAATACCACCTGCTACAATATCGCCAAGTACACCGCCTAACAGCATAGCACCTTTTGATAATCCATTCATTACCGTGCCGAAGGCTTTACCTGCTACTGCACCTGCCTGACTAGCAACTCCGGTTTGCTGTAAGCCTTTGTTAGCTGCGGCAATAGCCTGAGGGTTAACTCCGGCCTGACCTGCGGTTCCTGATAATTTTGAAAGTGCAGACTGCTGCCCTTTTAAGGCCGCCAAGATATCTTTTAAGGTCGCTTCTGTGGCTGCATTATCTAGTGCAACATCTTGATCACCTATTCTACCAGTTACGTCAGCCATTGTTATTTTCCAGGATTCTATGCGTATATAAATAATACACAGAGTTTTACTAGATTATTTATCGGAGAATCGAAACATGGTTACACCACACAAAATTGCCCCAAACCCATTAATGGCACAAATGCGTCAGCCAAAAATTTATATTCGCTTGCCCAGCAACGGAGAGTTTTGGGAAAACGGTGCACTGGAGCAAACTGAAAACGGTGAGTATCCGGTGTTCTCGATGACTGCACAAGACGAGTTAAAACTAAAAATTCCAGACGCACTGATGAACGGTCAAGCGGTTGTTGATGTAATTCAGCATTGTGTTCCTAACATTAAGAATGCATGGGCAGTTCCTAACATCGACATGGATGTATTGTTGATTGCTATTCGTATTGCTACCTATGGTGAGAAGATGAGTGTACCTATTAAACTTGGTTCTGACGTTGATTACGAGTATGAATTAGATTTGAGAGTAGTCGTTGATCAGTTAATGCACAACATTGCATGGGATCCTATTGTACCTATCAATGAAAACTTAATTGTACATGTTCGTCCAATTACCTATAAGACTATGACACAGGGTGCCCTACAAACTTTTGAAACTCAAAAGATTATTCAAATTGTCAATGACGAAAGCGTAGCAGAAGAAGATAAAATTAGGATCTTCAAAGAAAGTTTTGCTAAACTTAACAAGCTGACTCTAGGAGTTATCACAGAGTCTATCTTTAATATCGAATCTTCGGGTGGTGGAACTAGTGATCGTAAACACATCCAAGAGTTTATGGACAATGTGGATAAAGAAATCTTTGATAAAGTCAAAGGACACATCGATATCCTTAGAGAGCATAACTCTATCAAACCTTTAAAAATCAAAGTCACTGACGAAATGAGAGCTATTGGAATCACTGATGAAGAAATTGAAGTTCCGTTGAACTTTGATCCATCAAATTTTTTCGGTTAAGGCTTTTGTCTCTTAGCTTAGAAGAAATTCAAAAGCTAAGTGAGTCGATGGAGAAGGAGGCAAAAGCCTTAAAGAATCAGATCTATCAGATGATGTGGTTTATGCGTGGTAGCATAACTATATCTGAGGCTTTTGAACTTGAGAGTGAAGACTTAGAGATTATTGGTAGGATTATCAAAGACAATCTCGAAACTACCAAAAAAACAAGATTACCGTTCTTTTAAATTACTTGTCCTAAGAACTTGCTGTAGAATTCTACACTTTCACGCATTACTTTGTTCGGTATAGCGTTTCCTTGGGCATCAAATCCTCTGTAGTTTGGACTTCCACCTACGTAATCTTTAAATCCAGATCCTGTTTGTGTTGCAGTTGTTTTACCTGCTTGACGCTGGCCTTGTAGTTTAGCTTTTAAAGCGGCTTGTTGTGCGGCAGTCATTTTGCCACCTGCTGGAGGAGTTGTACCTGTCGGTGCAGGTGCTGTTCCTGCTGCCGGAGCAGCGGTTGCGTCTGGTGCAGGATTAGGTTCACCGGTGTCTGGATTAAAACCATTTGGTGCTGCCGCTTTACCTGCTGCACTATTCTGAGCCATCATAGTAGGGTTAGCAACTCCTGTTTGCGGATCGTACGCAGGTTCTTCAGCAGGTGCTGCTGTTTGGCCTGCTGCTGGAGCGGCTGGTTCTTGAGCCGGAGTAGAAGCAATTGATTTTTGTAAATCAGTTACTAGTTGTTTCTTGCTAGCAGGATCTAATTTGCTAATAGTTGCTTTGAGTTGATCTAAGTTGCCGCCCGGTTGTCCAGCTGCTGCTGGTGCTGCTGTTGAAGTTTGGCCTGCTGCTGGTCCTGCATCAGTTGGAGTGGTGCCGCCTGCTGTAGCCGGAGCACCGGATGGGCCTGCTGCTTTACCTGCTGCTGCTGGTGCTGCTGTTGCACCTCCACCGCCTCCTGGTCCTGCAGGAGCCTGTGCTGCCGGTGCAGTGGCTGCTAAATTCGAAGCTGGTGCTGTGGCTGCTGCTGGATCATCTCCTGCTGCTGCAACACCTGCTCGGCCTGCTTTAAAACCTTTTTTAGCTGCATCCCATGCACCTGCTACGCCGCCTGCTACTGCACCTACACCTTTTGCTACGGTTCCTACTGCATTGCCTGCCATAGATCCTAACTTGTTTAACATCGGACCTTCTTCAATAGGTTCACGAGTTTCGACTAATTCTATAATTTTCATATGTGTTTCCTGATCACGCTTGGGCGTAAGCTAAAATTTCTTTTTGTTCAGCAGCACTTAATTTTGCAATCTGTGCTAACAATTCCTGTATATTTACCGTTTCGCCTGCAGGGGCTGCAGAACTAACTTCAATTCCTAGATCAGTAAATGCAGTTGCTACCAATTGCTCATCAACTCCTGCACTGACTAAAATCTGTTTGATTTCTTCGCTGTCTGTAGGACTTCCTGCTTTAGTCCACGCTTTTTCTAACTTGCTAGCATCTACTTTGTTGCCCGTGATGCCAAACAATTCGTTTAGTTGTGCTCTGTTTAAGGACTCTGCTACCGGTGCAGGTGCTGCTGGCGGTGTTTCCCCTGCTCCTGCTGCTGCTTGGCCAGCACCGGCTGCACCCACAGTTGATGCTACCTTAGTAACACCTTTGATCCATTGTAGAAGACTATCATTATTAAAAGCAACTTGTTTAGCTGCATCTAACGTTGCTTTGATACCGTCTTTATATTCTTTACTTTGTATAACCCTAGCAATATCTTGAAGTTGATTAAACCCTTCAACTTCTCCGTTCTGGATTAGATTCATTGCTGCACGAACTCCGCTTGCTTCTTCAGGATTAACAGCAACTTTAAATCCTTGGACCATTTCAGTCATTTCCATACCAAAACTTTTTAAAGTTTTAGTAGCTCGGTAACTGACTTCTTCAATACCTGTGTCGCCTAATGGTATTGATTGTTCTCTCATACCGGCCAACCAGCCGCCTATCTTAGCTAATGTTCCAGCAGTTAACCCAGCTACTATACCTGCGGTTGCACCACGTCCGATAGCTGTACTGGCTTTCTGTCCTTTTAATAAACGATCAGCAATGTTAATAATACCAGTAGCAATACCTGCACCCGTACCTACAGCAAGAGCACCTGCACCAACACCGCCTGCAAGAGCAACGCCCAATGCGGCTGCTGCCGATCCTGCAATGGCCAGCAAGAACTTATGTAAGTTAGGATTGTTCTTAGCAAACTCTCCGTATTTGGCTAACTTAGCTGCTAACTCTGGATTCTTTGCAGAAATCTTTGATTTAATATCTTCAAACTTTTGATCAAATGCCTGTACAGGGCCGCTGCTTTGTAGCATACCCCCAAACTTATTAAACCAAACATCACTGATTTTATCTTTGGCACCTTTAACCGCATCACTTGCTTTGCCTAAAGTACTACGGCCAGCATTCTTTTCAATCGACGTGAACAGTTGCTTTACCTGGGCAGGATCCATTGCTACTTCGCATAGCATTGGGTGTATTTCTCTTTCCCAAGTTTCAAAGTAAGCATCACCACGACCTAGGCTTTCAAAGACACTAACTCTTTGATTGCTTTCAATCCCATCTATCCTTTTAATCAGTGCTGATATGTCCATAAGTATTTCCGAAATATTGTTGTGTATTTATAATGAGCTTACGCTCATTTGCTTCTTCGCTAACGCTCGAAGCAATTTTAGTTATATGATATATGCGTAGCATTTAAATATTATCTAGATTAATCGGTCACACTTAGCCCAGGCAAGGGCTAAGAAAAAACTGCATTATCTGAGTAGCACAGTCACATAGTGTTAGAACTATAATTGTCTATAATTAACTATAAACAACAACGTAGGCGGTTGACCGATACCTACTCGCTCTGTCTTATTTCAACGGCGGCTTACAAATATACACTATCATATTTGTAAAGCGTGGAGTTTCTGTTATTACTCCATCCTTGGGCCTTATTTTTAACTCTATTCAAACAATCAAACCGCAGGCATTTTGCGATCGTGGTCCGGTTAAGGATACTGATTGAGTGCTTACTTCAGCGGTAAGACTTCGGATCCCTGCGATGTTAGTCCAGGTTTCTACTGTTCGCCACCCGATATTAAGCCGGTGGAAGCTATAACTGAATTAAGTTGCCTTAAAGTTTGGATTTAATGTGTGAGCCATGTACACGGACTTGGATATGTCCATTGTAGTAATCGTCGGATTCTAATACTTTGCGGTCGAATTGTTCTCGGGCCTCAACGTAAGATGTTTCTGCTTTGCTTTTACAGTAATGTAATATTTCGCGGGTGAATTTGTCTTTGCCTAAAGCGTCTATGTCTTTAGATAGTTCAACGCTGGACCCGTAGTATTCCTGCCAGTCGCTGTCAATTTTACTTCTAATCTTCTTTTTCTTCTTGGTGCCGTTCTTTAACTTTACAGTCTTGTAGGTCGTTTTACTAAATTTTGCTAATTTTTTGCCGATATAACGGCGACCTGTGACTGTATTAGTGATGCAATAAACAAAACCAATACAGTCTTCAGGCAATTCTGAGACCTCAGTACTCTGATAAGTCCAGTTGTTCAATTACTTTGCTGCCTTAGCTTCCTTGCGAGCATTCTTTTCAGCAGTAATTTCGTTGCGGCGAGCCTTAACAGCCTTGCCCATTTCAGCTAACGCCTTGCGAGCACGAGTACCGGCAGCACTGTTGCCTGCTGTAAACTTTGCATCTTCTGACATATATGCATCAAATGCGGCTTGTAGTTCATTTTGTGTTGACATTTTGTTTTTCCTTAAGTTCTTTTCTTTTAGCTTTTGCTTCTTTCTTTGCCTTGAGTGAAGCCTTGTACTCAAGTCTTTGGCCTTTCAAATAAACCCTGTGGTCTCTTTGAAACTGCATTACAGCTTTTCGAAGTTGATTTAGATCATTTTCTAAAGCTATAATAGCATGCCTAACTTTCAATGCAGATGTCTGATTAGGTTTATTTTGCAAATGCATATTAGCATTATGCATGGTTACTAAATCATTTACAACCTGCTTGTATAGTTCTGTGTACTTGTTTAGCATTATGCTTCTACGTAGTCGACATTATTTGAGTAAGAGGTAAAACCGTTCTCTTTAATAACTTTTAAGACGTTGTTTACTCGTCCTACCAGCTCATCTTTGTGCGAAATCAAGTATATATTCTTACTTCTTTCACGTGCCATCTTCTTTAGAACTGCTAAACCAGACTCTACACCTGCTGCATCCATACCTGCATCGATCAATTCGTCAATGAATAACAGATTAATGTGTTGGTACAAGTTTTCCCACACATCACGGAACGCCCAGCTTAGGCTCAAGATGAGCCTATTTCGTTCACCTCTACTGAGATTATCGAAGTCTAAGTCCTGTCCTAGCTGTGTAATTTCCACATTTAGATCGTTCTGAAACACAACAGTATGTGGCAATCCCATCTTACTGATATAGTAGCTGAGTCGTTTATTCAAATGTGCTAAGTTTTGATCAATAATCTTTTTACGAATAAAGCTGTCTTTGTTTGTTAGCAGTTTTAACAAAAACTCTTGATGATCTTTTAACTTTGATAGCTCGTTAACAGTAGTCCAGTCGATTGCTTGAATCGCAGTTTTCTTTAATTCTGCAATTTGTTCATCGTAAGGATTTGTTTCTTCGGCTTTGGCTTCTAATGCACGTTCCAATGTTGCTAAATTGTTCTTATGCCCTAGTGCTTCTGCTTCGGTGTCATAGAATGTGTTGGGTTTATGCAGAGTATCCCCACTACCGATTTCAGCTAATGTCTTTTCTAGATCTCCAGAGACTTTGTCAAAGTATGCTTGTGCTTCGGACAGATGTTGCACAGCAGATGCAGCCATTTCTTCGTGTTTATGATCGTGTAGCTCTTGTTCACACGACGGGCATGTTTTGCTTTCTAACGATTCAACTTCACGTAGATATTTGTCTCTAGTCTTTTGTGCTTGTCCAACAGCTGATTCTAAAGTAGCCCGTTGTTTGTTTAAGTTACGAATCTTTAAATCGTTCTCATTCCATAGTTTTAAATTTATATGGGCAATTAGTTCAGCTTCAATGTCTACAGCTTCTAAATTTAAGATAGCTTTGCCAAGGCTTTCTAATTCATTAGTGTATTTGTTACCCCACGCTGAGCTTTTAATGATTAAACTGTCAATGCTCTTCTGAACATTTTCGTTTGCAGTTTTAATGCCCTCAATTTTATATGTTTCTGATTGAATAGAGTCTTTGACAGCTTTAACTTCGGCCTTTAATCGCTCTGCTTTTTCAGAAAGTAACGTAATACCTAGTAATTGCTCAATAACTTCTCGTTGATCAGCAGCCTTCATACTTAAAAAGGGCTCTGTATAAGTGTTAAGAGCAACTAAGTGCTTGAACATAGTATGGCTCATACCTAACAATTCTTCAATTGCCTTCTGAGTTTCTCTACTATCTCCTTGACTATCGTCGTCATCTTTAGTCTTTTGTTCTTGATTGTTAACAAAGAACTTTAGTACGTTAGGTTTACGACCACGTTCAATTCTAAAACTTTGATTATTAACATCAAATTCTACAGTAACTAACATATGCTTTGCATTAGTTTTGTTAATTAAGTTTTCTTTTTTAATGTTTGTTAATGCAGTACCATACAATGCGTAGCTCAATGCATTAATCATGGTAGTTTTACCCGTGCCGTTGCGTGATCCGCTATCGTCCCCACCTAAGTCAACGTTCTCACCTAATACTAGTGTCAGTGCTTCTTTGTCAAAATCAACAGCTTGAGTTTGATTTCCTACGGATAAGAAATTCTTTACAGTTATATTTTTAATTTTGAACATTATAGATTATTATAGATATCTAGTAGAACTTTTTTATCGAACGAATCGCTTTCAATTGCGACCAGTTGTTCTGTTACGATTTGATCAACACTTTCAAATTTTGAGTCAGCAGTATCATCGACTACTGCATCTAAATTATCTTTGTCTTGAATTAGGCTAATTTCTCGAATATCGTGCTCTGCAACAAATGTTTCTTTGATAAAGTTTGCCTCTTCGAAACTAATATCAATGTCAAGATTAACCTTTAAGTACATTTTACTCTTCATCAAGGTGTCTTTTTCGTCAAGCAACCTGCTGAGTTTTAAGCTACGGAACTTAGGAGCATCGGGCCAGAGTCTAAATTCTGGCTTGCCGCCCCAGGACATGAACATCATTCCTCTATCATCGTCCCATGTGTCTGAGAAATTGTGAGGAAATGCATTGCCAATGTAGACAATTTTATCTCGTTGTTGACGTTTATGGAAGTGTCCGCTAAACACATAGTCTTGATGCTTGAAGTGTTCGGCTTTAAGTTCACCGTGATCAGGCATCTGCACCATGGCGTTCATATAGAACAACGGCAATTCAAAATGCCCAAACATGTATTTGCTTTTAACTTGACTAATAGTCTTCCATTCATCGCCTACTAGCCACGGTACTAACGTAACGTCTCCAACAGTTGTTACTTTTTCAACCACAGTAACACCAGGAATGTGACGTCCAAATGACGAGCTATGAATATCACGCTTGTCTTTATAGAACAGATCGTGATTACCTGGAAACCAGTAGAACTGCTCAAAGGCAGCACCTAGCTTTTCTAGGCACCTCATACTAGTATCTAAAGTAATTAGATTGATAGAGTTGCGATTGTGATGCCAGTCGCCAAGAAAGATACAGGTTTCGCACCCTTCTTTCTTAGCTTCTGCAATAAACCAATCTACAAAGTCTTCACAATCCTGATTGTGTGTGGCACTGTTGGACTTGAGTCCGAAATGTATGTCTGTGAAACAGGCAACTTTCTTGAATAACTGCATTAATGTGAGTCTCCTACTTGATAGTATAGCAGGTTATTGTTATGCAGATCAAGCCCCTTCTTCTTCTTCGATGTCCGGTTCTTCTGATTTTGGCTGTCTAAAATGTTTATACAACTCTGCTTGGCGTGCAGTCTCTTCAGCGAACTCGTCTCGGTATTGTCGAGTTGAGCTAGGAGTTAATCCGTTAACTTCTAACATATCATCCCGAATATTTTGCATTTTCTTTTCAATGTTTAACACTCTGGTAAAACTGTTAGTTACTGCGGCAGTGTAATATGCAAACGGATTTTCAGATTTAGACTCGTCAAATTGTAATCCAATCTGCGATAACTGTAGAATTGCTTGTCCACGCATCTCTTCGTTGTAGGTATAGCCACGCCAATTAGATCTTTGTGCATATCGCTCGCTTAATTTAATAAACATCTTACCTAGATTTTCAGTAATACGACCGTGCTCTTTTGAAAATGCACCAGAGTCAACAGGACCTTTCCAATGACTTTTTCCTACACACACTAGTTCATCATTCTCGTTGTATTTCCAGTGTTGGAACGGAGGAAAGTTAATCTTGTCGTGAGCATCTGCTGTGCTTTTAACTGTTTTCTTACGCCCTGGTGCAGTAGGAATATGATCAAAAGTCATTACTCTAAACACTAAGTCTATTTTTGGAATAGTTTTGTAGTCAGGAGTGCATTCTGCTAACTTTATTTTCTTATCTCCTGCGATCCTTGCTTCGGTAAATGCAATAATCCCTAATCGTTTAGCACGATTTCTTTTTGCTTCTGCTGCTGTACGAATATTAATCTTGTCAACACTAGGTAAAATTAAATCATGTTGGCTGTATTCTGGACTGGTAAAACTTGAAAAAGTATTCTTACTCTTGTGAATCTCTGCTAATAAATCTTTGTTATTAAGGTACCGGACTTTGCGGCCAGTTGGTGATATTGTTATGGACATCTATTGATTGTCTCCTTTTGTAAAGTGTAGCATTTTAACTACACCGCAGTCAACCATTAAAATGGTGTTTTATTTATTGGGTTAAATACACTATAGGAGATATTACGATGCCGTGGAGAGTACTACCGTCCGGTGAACTATTGGAAGTTACCAAAGCAGAATTTGATGCTTGGAATACTGCAAATGGATTACCTACAATTGACCAGCAAAAAACTGGCACCGCCTATGCTAAAACACTAGCAGAGGATGCACAAGCCAAAGTGAATGAAACTCGCCAGTCTTCGGCTAGGTCTTCACAAGCAATAGAAACTTCTCTACAAAATCAAACTCGTGCCGACGGCAAAGTTTTTCAAAATGAAAGTACTACTAGATTTCTAGAAAGACAAAATCAAAGAACAGATATAACTCCAGAACAACGTGCTAGGAACGAAGCTAGGATTCAAGAATTAACCGCAGAAAAAGAACAATTAGCTGCGGATGCTGAATTATCTCAAACCGAAGTTGCCGCCGCCCTAGAAGGAAAACAAGCTGCTGAAGAAGAAAGAAAAGATGCAGAATCTAGATTTGATGAAACAAAATCTGCCTACGAAGAAGTTAGTGATTTAGAAGATCAAGAAATTCGAGACGATGAATTGCTTGCTGATGCAGCAGATCCTACCGCAACTATTAAAATAACAGATCCTGATCTAATAAATGACTCTGAATCAGATGCAGAAACTGAAGCAAAGTACGCAGATCCTAACAATACACCTAACGAAGATCCTTTCTTACTTTCGGGCGACGATTATTCAAATGAAACTGATGATTTTGATCTATCAGAAAGATATGCACCTTCTGATTCATCAGACGAATCTTATGCAAAAGAAAATAGAAGCGGAGTTCCAGTTGGTGCTGAACGATCTAGGTCGATGACAAAAGCTTCTGCAGACTGGGCAGAAACAAAAGACCTTAGAGCTATATTGAGAGTACCGCAATCTTATCTTAAAGGCCCGGCTGCTGGCCCCGGAAAAATTCTAAATGACTTTGGGGGAATACTGTTTCCCTACACTCCTACAATTAGTTACGACAATCAAGCACAGTACGGTTCAGTGAACCCTGTTCACAGTAACTATACACAATATTATTTTAAAAGTAGCCAAGTTGGTCAAATTTCAATTAGTGCAAAGTTTACAGTTCAAAATGAAAAAGAAGGAAAAGTTTGGTTGGGCATCGTACACTTGTTAAGGTCCTTGACTAAGATGCGTTGGGGCAAAGATTCAAACGCAGGAAGTCCGCCACCAGTCTGCAGATTAGAAGCATACGGTGATTATGTTTTAAGAAATGTTCCTGTGGTAATTTCTAGTTTTAAATTTGATCTACCTGATAACGTAGATTATATTTCTGTTGGCGGTGAATATAAAAACAGTTTAGTTCCTTCTATTACTACTTTTAACATTGGATTAAATGTTATGTACAGTAGAAGAGAAATGCAAGACTATTCAGTTGACGATTGGATTGCAGGAGACCTTAGAGGCCAAGGATATCTATAATGTATTCAAAAACAAGTCCGTATTTTACAACCAATGTTACTGGGTCTTATCTTGACTTATTAAGTCTTAGAGATATTCCTGCACAAAGTGATGATATCCTGTTTACAGTAACTCAACAATATTCTAATCGCCCTGATTTATTAGCATATGATCTGTATAGTGATGCTAATCTTTGGTGGGTATTTGCTGTGAGAAATAAATCAGTTATCAAAGATCCTGTCTTTGATATGATGCCAGGACAAAAAATTTACTTGCCTAAATTGTCTACTATTAATTCTGTATTAGGATTGTAATATGACATCAGCTACTACTGTAGTTTTTAAAACAAAAACTGAAGCTATTTCTCAGCCTTCTCCTACTGGTGCTCGTACTGCTAGTAACACTCCTGGAGAAACAGAAAACGTTCTAAACAGATATAGAAACGTTACTTATAATCTTACGTTGGCTGCACTAACTGCTGATAATTTAAAAGATCCTAGCGGTTACAGAAATAAAAAATTAAAATATGTAATTGCTTCTTCAAAAGGAAAAGGATCTAAAGCAATTTCAGAAGACATCACCGCCAAGCGAACGGATATCTTTGAAGATACAAATATTGAAGAAGATGGCAGATTTTTAGGGACAGAAAAAAAATTAGCAGGTACTAAACTAGATTTTAGTGCTAAAGAAATAATTCAAGAATTTAACAAAATTAGTCCTGGAAAGTTTGATATTTTTATTGACGGACTAGAAGTAGAAACTTTACTAGCACCTAACAAACAAACTGGCCCAGCTATTGCTACCAAAGTTAAGTTTGAAATATTTGAACCTATGAGTGCTAACGGCTTCATTGAAGCACTGCACGTCTCTGCCCTGGCTGCAGGATGGACTGGATATCTCAATGCTTGTTATGTAATGAAACTTGACTTTATTGGTTATCCTGACGATGTACCTGGACCTGTTTCAGATTCAGAAGTAATCAATGCTACTCGTTATTTTCCTATTAAATTAACTGGCACTGAAATGGAAGTAACAGAAACTGGCACAAAATATAGAGTGAGTGCAGTTCCTTACAACGAATCAGGTTTTGCAAATCCTAACACCATTTATACAGATATTTCTTTTGGAGGAAATTCTGTGCGAGAAGTAATAGAAAGTTTGTTCGAAGGAATTAATAAGAGTACTAGAGAAAGAGCAGCAAAAGAAAAAACAACCGAAGCAGCAAAAGTTATAGATGAGTATCAGGTATTTTTTCCAGCTATGCCGGCAACAGGAGCTAGTTTAAAAATTGAAACATCGGATGCAGCTCCGATCGCTAAGCCAACAGTTCTTATTAATCAACAGCTTCGATCAAACGCTGTTTACAAATTTCCTCCTATTGAAAAAAGTCCCACAGTGACATCACCCGGTGGCGGCCGAGGCTCGGGATATAACGATCCACGACGAACTGATGCTGGAGACATACCTAAAAGATATGACCCCCAACAAAACCAAATTCAGTTTGCTGC
>Ga0209599_10000641_pt1 | contig 21234 bp, 8 predicted proteins | sample Shrwel_input2_FT_FD_187534 | JGI IMG/M metagenome (GOLD analysis project Ga0209599, IMG submission 187534) | Subsurface microbial communities from deep shales in Ohio, USA - Utica-3 well 1 S input2 FT (SPAdes) (version 2) ... | reverse complement strand
AGTTTATTCTGTTAATTTGACGGCAAATAATACTAAAAATGTCGTAGCGGGTCAGACTGTATATTTTAACCATACTTTGACTAACACGGGTAATGAAGTCGACCAGTATACCTTTGCAGTGACAAATAATACTGGGGATAGCTATGACTACAGTAATCTATCTGTATTTTTAGATAAAGATAATGATGGCGTGCCTGATGGCGCAGCGATTACTTCTTATTCTTTAAGTGCGGGCGAGTCAGTTGGTCTTATTGTGGCGGCAAATGTACCAAGTGGTGCAACGGTTAGTCAAAATGGATCATTAACATTAACTGTAAATTCTTTAAATAGTGCATCTGGAACAAAGACCAATGTCGATACAGCAACTGTTACGAATCAGTCTGCTTTAGTTGTTCGTAAAAAGTTTTCTCAAACAAGTGTGGCAAATGGAGACGTTGTTACCGTTCGTTTAGATTATCAAAATTTAGGTAGTACAGCGACAGGCTCTGTAACTTTAACAGATACACTTGATCCAAGTTTGGTTTATCAACTAAATGCTGGTGAAAATTGGAACGGTACAACTGTAGATCCAAGTACTGGGAGTAACGATCCAGCAGGAATCAATTACAGTGTGACATCAAATGCTGTAACTACGGTCATTAGCTCAATACCAGCAAATGCAACTGGCTATATTGAATTTAAAGTTAAAGTAAATAAAACAACTGCTGGACCAATTAATAATACCGTTAATTTCCAGTATGATCATGATAATAATACAACAACAGCAGATATATCTGATCTCAGTAACATAGCTGTACTTAATGTTGCTTCAATTTATGCTGTCAAAATTAATGGTAGTGCAACTGATGCAAACAATAGTGCTACGGTTATTGCTTCTGCTGCGGCTCAAGGTGGGGAGCTTAGCTTTAATAACTATGTTTGGAATAAGGGTAATAATACTGATGTATTTAATGTAATAATGACAGGTAGTACTTTTCCGACAGGTAGCCAAATTGAATTTTATCGTGCAGATGGCGTAACCCCATTATTAGATAGCAATGGAGATGGTATTCCTGATACAGGTTTATTATCCGCAGGCGTAAATTTACCAATCGTTGTTAAAGTACGTTTACCTAGTAGTTATGCTGTAACGACTGATACGACATTCGAAGTTTCACCTCAAGCTCAGTCTTTAGGTGATATTAGCAAAACGAGTTTGATTAAAGATCAGGGTAATTTACTTGCCACAACGGTAGCACGTTTAGTTGATTTGACGAATAGTCCTGAAAACAATGGTTTGGGTAATGGGAATGTTGATAATGCTGGCAATCCGTGGAAAACCGTGATTGCCGCAACAAGTACCAATCCTGTTGCGGGTGGGCAAGCAATATTTCCATTAAAAGTGAGCCATACTGGTATTGGAACTGAATATTTACTTAGTGCGAACTCGACGAGTAATTTTACAAGCTTAACTTTGCCTAATGGTGTGAACCGTGTTCGTTTTTATGTTTCTGGAAATGGTTCAAACTGTAGTGTCATGGGTAGCGAAACAGGTAAAACCATCTATCTGAATAGTGGTGAAAGTCAGTTAATCTGTGCTGTTGTTGAAGTGGATCAATTGAACAGTAGTGTAACTACACCGATCTATTTCCGCGCTCTTTCTACAAGTTTTGTAAGTGGTAATAATAGTAGTAATCCGAGCCAAGATATTATTATGGATGCGATTACTATTCAAAGTGTCAATTCTGTAGCTAAAGTAGAATTCACGCCAAATTCTCGTGGACAAGTCTCGCCATTAGGCACCGTCATTTATAGTCATCTTTTAATCAATAATACTGATGTTGATTATACAGGGAACTATAGTTTTCTTTCGAATAACGATCAGGTTGAGTTTAACAGCACTCTTTTCTATGACGTAAATGGAAATGGTGTTTTTGATGCTGGGGATTTGGTGATGAGAAGTTTAGCTGACTTGCCGGGTGGAAAATTAGCAGCACATACACAAGTCAAATTATTGCTTCAGGTTAAAAATCTTGTAGCAAATAATATTTCCCAAGCGAATACCACCACGATTAATTTAACGAATAATGCTAATGGTCAAGTTTTGGCATCAATTACTGATGTAACTACAGTGAATCAGAGACAATTGAAGTTGAGTAAGTTGCAAGCACGTGATTTTGATTGTAATGGCACAGCTGATGAGTCCTATACAACAAATAGTCTCAATATCGGTAAACAAGCAAATGGCCAAGGTCAATGTGTTTTGTATAAGGTGATTTTAACCAATACAAGTGCTACCGCTATGAGTACTGCATTTACCTTTAGAGACATGACGCCTGCCTATACAGTTTTATCTCAATCGCCTATCTGCACATCATGTAGTGGTATGACGGCTCCCACAGTCGGTAATGCTGGTGCGGTTTCAGGAACATTAAATAGTGTAGCTGCAAACCAAAGTTATGAATTTAATTTCGGGGTGCGCTATGTGGGTCAGTAAGCAAAAAATGAAAAAAAATATCTCTAATTACAGCATGATGAATCATAAACTTAGTTATATATATACTTTGGTTTTGTTTATCTTAACTTGTTTGATGTGTAGTCAAGCTGTATTGGCTGCTCCACCAACGATTGAGATTCTTACCGGTTCGGATAGTAGTAATACTAGAGGACCTATAGCTGGGCCTGTGACGCATACCTTTTTACTTAATGCAAACAATCCAAATGATAATGTAGGCACAACATATGCTCCGACTACTACAGTTACTTATACCATTACTGAGTCTGTAGGTCAGGGTGCGACCTATAGAAAATCAGGTGTAACAACAACAAATCAACCTGAATTGATGCTTGGAGGGTACTATGTTAGTAGTACTGCTAGAGTTGAGGGTGATGTAACAACAGGAACTTTGACTAGTTATGTTTTAAATAGTTTAAATGGTATTGGGTCGGCAACTAGTAATATGTTTGTTGCTTCTTTACAGAATGCTCCTACAGGTTGCGCTAATAGTGGAGGATCTTGTTTACAGAGTAGTGGCGGCGGTATTGATCAAACTCAAAACCAAGGTGTGACAATAAATGCTTTAACTAAATCACTAGTTGGTAAGTCTACTACTGCAAGGCTCAAGGTTGGATCAATAAGAATGCGATTTAATCGTCCTGTAAACAATCCTATTTTGCAGGTATCTGGATTAGGAGCAACGGCTGGTACTGGTTTGGGACATAGTGCTGAAGTGACTTATACAGGAACAGGTGGTGGTGCTAGTATTCCTGTAACTTTTAGGCGTATCGCTGGAAATGCAAATTTTGCTGTTATACCTAGTGGTTCGAATGGTGTTGGTAGTCAGTTTAATAATATTGCAACCACTATTAATGCATCGTCAGCGAGCGGTGGGGCAAGTGGTAGCGTTTATGTACAAGGTAAAGGGATTACAGAATTAAATTTTGATATTTATATCCGAGGGGATGGAGGAGGTTCGTATAATTCTGTTGGCTATGACGCTTTTTTCTTCGGAATGTCTAGTATGGATGCTGATAGTGCAATTGCCCTTGTCAAAAGTCAACGTGTAGGCAACACAGGCACATTTGTACAGACACAATTAGATAATGTGCCTGTTAATTCATTGATGCAATATCAATTAACTATTACTAATAATACACCCGCAGGTGCATCATTAGGAGGTACTGTTGCAAATTTACCTTTTAATGACATACTCCCAGTCAGTTTAAAAAATGTTTCTATTGTCGGAACACCAACTACGACACAGGGTGTAGGAGGAACAAGTCCATCGGCTACATCCTGTACACCAAGTTTAACAGGTGATAATAATGCGGGCTGGAAAGTTTCGGGACTGTTTACAGGTGCAACAACAGCAACCTGTATAATCACGATTCAGGGTACAGCAACCGAAGTAGGTACGTTAACCAATACAGCAACAATAGAGTCAACCTCATCATATACGCCAGTGAGTAGTTCTGTTAATGCCGTAATCGTTAACCCAACCGCAATTACAGCGGATACTGCTGTTAAAGAAGCTCGTTTTACAATTACTCCTGATTTACCCACGATTGTACGAGGACGAGTTGGTACACAAACCATCAATATTAAAAATGAAGGGCCAGATAGTGCTACCAATGCCATTGCAACCTATATTCAAGCACCACAAACAGGAGTAACAATCGCTTCGGTAAGCGTGGTGGGTGGGGCTGCTTGTACACCAAGTGGAAGTAACTGGAATTGTAATCTGGGGAATATGGCGAATGGGGCTATAAAACAATTATCTGTGAGTTACAGTACAACAGCCGCTTCCTCTTTGGGTACTGCTCAGCAAGCGACTGTTAAAGTGTCAAGTGATGAATTTAACCCGGGTAGCGGTGTAGGAGAGACACTCTATAAAGTATGGGGAACTAATGGGCAAAATGAATACAGACCTAATGGTGCATTTTGGGTGGGTTATGAAGGAACTGGGGGAACTGCAAAAGTCGGTGCTTTTGCTGATGAAGACACACCAATCTTGAGTGCATGGCCATTGAACCAAGCCAGCCCAACAGGTGGATACTTAGTTTCTGGTAATAATGGTACGAGTGATTCAACTTATGGAGCATCAAGTACAACTGCTTCTGCAATGATTCAAAGAATTATTACCAACATGAGTTCGGATGCAAATGCAACAGTTCAACTAAATAACATTAGTGTTCCTGACATTGGGGATAACCGTAGAGCATGGGAGTTTACAACGGGCGTATACATTCCAACGTCACAAGCAGTCACTTTTTGTGTTGGAAATACAAGCGTTGGTGTGGATGATGGTGCTTATATCATGGTTGATGGTGTTGCTGTAACGTTTGTAAATGGTTATGTATCTGGAGGCGTAATATCAACAGCAACTACTCTTAGTGCTGGTTATCACCGTATTAGCTATCGTATTGTTAACCGTAACACCTATTCTGCCGGAAGTGAGCTACCTCCGGGGGGTTATGGACCAATTGGTTTGTCTTTAAGTGGGAATTGTTCGACTGCAAACTATGACACAGTCACAGGTACAGGTGTTCCTGTCAGTATTAACATTATAGATGGTACAAAAATTAAAATTGCTAAAAACTCTGTGAATGGGACGGGTACGTTTAACTATATTAATCTTAGCAATCTTGTAAATAGTACAACAGCAGTTACCACCGATTCTGTAACTACAGTCACAGCAGGAGCCACAGCAACCTCTGCACAACAGCTTTGGGCGCAAACATTGAATACAGATGTTTCTTTTACAGAAAGTGCTTTAGCAGGATATGTTTTATCAGGTGTTAGCTGTGTAGATGCAAATAGCGGTGTAACAGGGAATACTGGTACTTTTTGGACGCGTGTAAATAATATTGTGACGATTCCCGCTGTTCGCATAAAAGAAGGCGCCGATATTACCTGTACGTTTACAAATACGAAGCTTATTTACGTTGATATTACTGGACGAGTATTTGTTGATAATAGCGGAACAACGCTAGATGCGAGTAAAGCATATAATGGCATACAAGATGCAGGTGAAGTTGGGATTGCAAATAGCACAATTCGTTTGATTAACTGTAGTACAACTACACAACTAGCTTCGACAGTGACAAGTGCAAATGGTGATTATGCTTTCTCAATTGAACAAAGCTTATTACCATCATCATTTTGTATTGTTCAGCAGAATTTACCAGAATATATTTCTGTCAGTGGCACATCGGGCTACACTCGTTCAACAGATACAATTGCTTTAACCAAGACAAGTGCGACAAGTTATACAGCAAATAATTTTGGTGATGTGATTGTTAATGTTGTGTTGAATGAAGATGGGCAACATACAGCTATTGCAGGAGATGTCACTGACTATCCTCACCGTTTAAGCACGCAAATTCCAGTTCAACTCACTCAATTATTACAGACTCAGACTCAGCAACCAAATGCTAACGCTGATCAACCATGGCAAGCATTGGTTTATCGAGATACGAACTGTAATGGTCAGGTAGATATGGGTGAAGTTGTATTTAACCCAACTGCTGCAAGTACTGTTCTATTACAGCCAGGTGCTGATATTTGTTTAGTACAGCGAGTTCATGTGCCAACTAATGTTGTTGCGGGCGCACAACATATTGGAACTCTTCAAGCAAACTATCAATTTGCTCTGACAAATCCATCACAAACGATTCCAGGGCAAACGCTTAAACGTCAGGATGTGACACTAATTGGTAGTGCTGGTTTAACACTGACAAAAAAAGTACGTGCAGTAAGCAGTTGTCCATCTACTTCTTCCGATACAAATCCATTTGTCATCACGAATCAAGCTGCTAAGCAGAATAATTTAGAATATGAGATCACCTATAAAAATAACACTACCAAGAAATTACAGAACGTAAAAGTGAAAGATAGTTTACCAATTGGTACTAATTTTGGCAGTGTGAGTTGTGGACTGACACCAAGTGGAAATACTTGTAATACAAACCGTTCCGGTGATTATCTTGAATGGAGCTTGACTGGGTTATTAAATCCATCAGCTTCAGGTACTCTAAGGTTCTGTGTGTCGCAAAAGTAAATTATAGATAAAGTATGCCGAAAATATTATTGATTTGGCATACTTTGTGCTGATAGCTGGTATAGAGTTTTTTTAATTGTTTGAACCAGTAGATGTTTTTTTACAAAAAAGTGATTTTTTTCAACAAAAATACATAAAAGTATTGTATTTTAGTAATGTTAAAAATTATTTTGAACTTTGTCTATAGAATAGAATATGTTCAGAAGTTTAGGATGTTGAGTGTGGAAACAATAAACATGCATTTAAAAGATAATTGGAAAAAAGGTTTACTTGGTGCAGCTAGTTTGGTTTTGGCGGTTAGTGTTTCTGCTGAAACTAAAGTTGCAAAAGATCCTGTATCCGTAGAATTAAAAACCTATCTCATTAGTGTAAGCACAGATGGGAAGCCAGTAGCTAAGTTAGTCAATAAAGTGAAGCCAAATGATGTAATTGAGTATCGTGCAACGTATACAAATAATACATCAGGAAAAATTAAAAACTTAGCTGCGACGTTACCAATACCCGTAGAAACGTTATTTTTGGCGAAATCTGAGCCAGAAAACGCGCAAGCAAGTACAGACGGTACAAATTTTGCCCCGATGCCTTTAAAACGCAAAGAGGGTAATCAAATGGTGAATGTTCCACTGAAAGATTATCGTGCATTACGTTGGACGATCGCAGAACTTCCTGCTGGGAAATCTGTAACGGTATCAGCGCAAACGCGTATTAACAGTGACAAAACCAAAAATTAAACAAACTGACATTGAATATTCAACAGGGGTAAGTTCCGAATGTCAAATCAAACTCAACGTTTAAAGCTAACGCAATTAGCAGCTTCGATTGCATTTGTTGCAGGTGGTGCAGCTTTCCTTCCTTCAGCACACGCAGCAGCTCCTAGTGCGGGCACAAACATTAGTAACATTGCATCTGCAAGCTATACAGATAGCAACGGTTCTAATAAAACTGTGACATCAAACGTAGTTACTACGACTGTATTGCAAGTAGCAAGTTTCACGTTGATCGCTGATCAAACTCAAACTGCTAACGCGAATGGTCAAGTATCTTTATCTCACACATTAACAAATACTGGTAATGGCAGCGATACTTTTAACGTAGCTGTTGTTAATAATGATACACGTGATAACACAACTGATAATTTCGATTTCAGCGGTTTAAACGTTTATCTTGATGCCAACAAAGATGGTGTTCCAGATAGCCAAACTCCTGTAACAAGCGTAACTTTAGCAGCAGGCCAATCTGTTAACTTAATCGTACAAGCAACAACAGCAAGCAACAACGTTACTGCTGGTGATCTTGGTAAGTTAACGGTTTCAGCAATCAGTGGTTTTGATACAAGTGTAACTGCTAAAAACGTAGATACAGTTAAGATTACCAATGGCGCTGTAATTAGTTTATTAAAATCTGCTAGCGTTAGTAATGTAGATGCTACTTCATCAAGCCCTGCAGCACGTGAAGTTGAATATACTTTAGCTTATCAAAATACGGGTAACACGACCGCAACTAACGTTACGATCACCGACGTACTTCCATCTAGTTTAACTTATGTTGCTGGTTCTGCTACAGTAAATGGTACAGCTGTAAGTGATGCAGCTGATGCTGATGGATATAACTTCACTTCAGGAACAGCGACATTAGTTATTCCTACAGTTGTTGCAAACAGTAGTGGTGTATTGAAATTCAAAGTTCGAGTAAACCAAAATACTCCAGCTGGTATCATTAGAAACATCGCTGAAGTGGATCCAGATGGTCCAGGTGCAGAAGTTAAAACACCATCTAACCCGAATGATGTAACAGTTTTAGGTGTTAAAAAAGGTACAATTAACGACAGTACAACAGATGCCTTTGCTGATGGACAAGCTTCTACGGCTCCAGCTGATGACGTAATTACTAAGTCAACAACTCAAGGTACTCCAGTTACCTTTGGTGTTACTGCGGGTGGTGGTGAGCCAATCGTTGTACATAACACTGGTAATGTTACTGAAGCATTCAACATTAGTGTAAACAAAAACTCTTTACCAACTGGTAGCATTGTTGAATTATTCAAAGCTGATGGTGTAACGCCATTAACTGATACGAATGGTGATGGTGTTGCAGACACGGGTCCAATCGCAAGCGGTGCTACATACCAAGTTGTTGCTAAGGTAACTCTACCTTCTAGCTATTCTTCTACAACGCCAATCAGCACGATCTTAACTTCAACACCTGTTACTAATTCTACTGGTACAGATACAATCAATTTAGTTATTGATAAAGTCGTTGCATCTACAGTTGACTTACACAATGGTGATGCAACAAATAGTACTGGTACTGTTGTTGGTGCGTCAGGTAAAGATACTGGTCAATATATTGACACCAAGTCAACTAAACCTGGTCAAGCAACCAACTTCCCATTAACAATTGATAATAAAGGTGCAACTGGAGATAACTATAATTTATCTACATCACCTACATTACCAGCGGGTTGGACGGTTCAATATTACTTAGCTGATGGTGCAGGTGATCCAACAGGTGCACCAATCACGAATACAGGTAATATACCAAGTGGTGGTACTGTTAAACTTGTTGCAGTTGTAACGCCTCCAGCAAATGCTCCAGCAGGTGATCAAGAAGTTATCTTTAAAGTTTCTTCTCCTGCTACTGGCTTAACAGATGTAATGTCTGATCGTGTAACAGTTGAAACTAATCGTATCCTTAGCTTGCAAAGTGACCGTACTGGACAAGTTGCACCAGGTGGTACGGTTGTTTACAAGCATACCTTAACCAACAACGGTAACATCGTTGAAGGTGCGACAGCGAATACATTACCGTTTACATTAACGAATGACCAAACTGCAAATGGTTGGGTAACAACCTTATATGTAGATTCGAATAACGATGGTGTAGCTGATGCTGGTGAATTAGTCACAGGTAGTGATCTTGCAGTGAAAACTGGAAGTATCGCTCGTGGTGCATCTGTTAACTTACTCATCAAAGTTCAAGCTCCAACAAATGCAACTGCTGGAACACCAAGTGCAGTTGTATTAACGATCAAACCAACAGTTGTTGGTGGTCAGTCTGTTGCCGATCTAGTGAACACTGACTTAACGACTGTAACAAGTGGTCAAGTGCGTTTAGTGAAAGAGCAATCTTTAGCTAACTGTGTAACGGGTGCAGCTGGTACTTATACTCAAAATACAGTTTCTGCTAAACCAGGCGAATGTGTGAAGTATAGAATTACTGCAACGAATGAAGGTAATGCTGACGTAACTAATGTTGTGATTAGCGATGCTACACCTGCATATACAACGTTGAAAGTGATTGCAAGTGCATCTCCAGTAGCTACAAATGCGACATTAAGTACTTCAACTGCTGCATTAACTGATGGTTCAACAGGTACTATCGCTGCTGAGAAAACACCTCTTGTACCTAATACAAGTGCGGTATTAGAGTTTGTAATCAAAGTAAATAATTAATATTCATTAAGTAATTTCGATTGCTTAAAATGAATTGATTAAATATGTGGGCATTTGCGCAAAGCAGGTGTCCACAACAATAATTTTAAAGTTTTTTCATTTAGATTATTTAGTTGAAGGGTAGAGCGCTGTGCTACAACAGAAGCAAATTCGTGCAAGTCGAAACATGTCTTTCATGTTATCAACGTTGACAATATCTATATTGTCTGCGCAGTATGGTCATGCCGCGAATATTCCAGAAGTTGGAAGTACAATCCAAAACGTTGCTTACGCAACTTTTACAGCAGCAAATGGTAAAGAACAACAAGCAGTTTCAAATACAGTCGAAGTTAATGTTTCAGCTTTGTATGCTATTACTTTAACTACGCCGCCAGTACTCGATGTTGAACCTAGTGTGCGAGTAATATGGGCAAATACTTTATCTAACAATAGTAACGCACTAGTTCATGTTCAGCTAGAAGCGTTAACAATTAATGAATTAAACAATATTAAAATCTACATAGATAGCAACAAAGATGGTCAATTTGATACGAATGATCAACAAGTAATAACCAATGTACCTTTAGAAATTGGTCAAAGTGTCAATCTATGGGTTGTTGCTACCACAAGTTCAAATTTAACTGAAGGTCAGCAATTTAATTTACCAATTACAGCAACAGTTGTTGAAGACAAAACTGTAATTGCAACTGCTACAGATAGTGCAATTAGCTATGGCGCAAAATTAATCGCAACTAAAGAAGTACAACAAAAAACTTTTGAACCTTCTGCAAGTGCAAATTATGATTTAAATTACACGCTCAATATTAGCAACGAAGGTAAGAAGCCAGCTAATCCAACCGATGTTATGGTGGATGGTCAAACACAGAAGATGGTTTTGTTGGTTGATGATTTACCGCCAAATACAACATTTAAATCTGCTTTAGTAAAAAACACTCAAGCCAAAATTTTATACAAACTTGCTAATAATAGTTATAGTACTGTTGCTCCAAGTGACGTTACACAGATTAACCAACTTGTTGTAGGTTTCCCACAAATTGCAGCGAATACCTCTGAGCAAGTTGATCTTGTTGTTAGTATGAATCGCAATATTGCAAAGACCACAGTAAAAAATACTTATAAAGTTTCGTACGCTGTTACTGATAGTCAAAAAGATGTGTTTTCAAACGTTGCATCTACATTAGTTAGCGGTTCAGCAGATATTACTAATAATTCAAGTGATTTTAAGAGTATTTTAGCAACAGGTAGTATAAATAAACCACTGAATATCGAGGCTAAAAATGCAAGCTGTAATGCAGATCGTTATACTGCAGATCGTGTAAAAATTCGAATTAAATCAACAAAAACTGGTGATTTAGAAGAAGTGGTTGGTGTTGAGACTGGGCCAAATACAGGTGTATTTCATTATACATTACCAACAACATTATCAGATAAAGGTATTTCATTTGATGCAGTCTTGCAAACGCTCAAACGCGATAAGGTTGATATTAGTTTAACCGACTGCTTGGATGCGCAAGGCCAATCTACAGGAACAATCACCGATATTAATACAAGTGTGTTAATGGATCCGTATGGTACAGTATTTGATGCTAAAACTGGTTTACCTGTAGCGGGTGCTACAGTTACTTTATTAGATCAAAATGGTCAACCAATTGGCAGTAATGTTGCATTTGAAATTGATACTCAAACTGGTGAGACGACTTCTATACCAGCAACACAGGTGACCAATAGTGCAGGTGAATTTATTTATCCACTTGTCAAAGCTGGTACGTATAGTTTTGTTGTTGATACCCAGACTATTCCAGGTAACACGCGTTATACCTTTGTAAGTGATCGCACTGCATATCCGAGTTTTCCAGCAGACAAAGCAGTCGATTTAAGATGGTCATATGCGGGGCAGTTTACATTAAATAATGGTGATCCAGCACTTAATATCGATATTCCAATTGACCCAGAAGTAACAAATACTAATTCATCTCTATTTGTTAAAAAAGCTGCTTCAAACAAGACGGCTGAGATTGGTGAATTTGAAGAATATACGGTTACTGTTGCAAATCGTGGAACTGCAGATTCGGTAAATGTCTCAATCACCGATACACTTCCTCGAGGCTTTATTTACGTACAAGGTTCGATGCGTGTTGACGGGACCAAAGTTGAAGATCCGTTAGGTGGTAAAGGTCCTTATTTAAAGCTTGGATTAGGCACACTCACACCAAGTAAAGAAGTTAAAGTTCAATATCGTGTTTATATTGGACCCAATGCACTCAATGGCGATGGTATTAACCGTGTACGTGCCAAAGATGCGAAAGGTATCGAGTCTAATGAGGCATCGGCAAAGGTAGAAGTAACGCCTGGTGCGATGATTTCAGATGGTTTTATTGTGGGTAAAATCTTCACTGACTGCAATCGGAATGGTATCCAAGATGTTGGTGAAATAGGGGTTCCTGGTGTCCGTATTTATCTTGAAGATGGTAGTTATGTTATTACTGATAGTGAAGGTAAGTATGACTTCTACGGGATTAGTGCAAAAACACATGTCTTAAAAGTCGATCGTACAAGTTTGCCGATTGGCTCTGAATTAGTATTGATTAGTAATCGACAAGCAGGTGATCCTAATAGCCGTTTTGTTGATTTAAAACGTGGTGAATTGCATCGTGCCGATTTTGCGATAGCTGAAGGTGTTGGTCAATGTTCAGAATCTTTAATTGAACGGGTGCTAGAGCGTAAAAAACGCATTGAACAAGATAATACAAATTTAGAGCAAATATTACGTTCTGATTTAACGATTGATCCAATTTTTTCTAAAGTTACGGATGTTCGTGGACAGCCATCGAGTGGCTGTATTTCAGCCGTTGGAGTTCAGGCGAATTGTAATCTTGATTTTTCAAAAGAACAAATTAAAGAAATCAAGCAAATACAATTTGAACCCGAAAAGTCTGGTGTTCAAGCATCTAGCGCTTTACCAAGTTCTTCAACTCTTGCTCTGCCAAATGAAGAGTCTGTAGATACTGTTAATTCTGCCAAAATGATTAATCTTGAAGCAGCTTTAGAAACAGCTGTGAATAATCAACTAGAAATTTTAAATCTTAAAGATGGGCAAGTATTGCCTTATCCTCAGACCTCCATTCAAGTTAAAGGCGCAGCAGGCACTCAGCTTGAACTTTGGGTAAATGGCACACAGGTTTCTGAGAAACGCATTGGTAAACGTGCTGTATTGCCAAATATGCAGGTTGCAGGTTTAGACTTTATTGGTGTTGATTTAAGTACGGGTCACAACACGATAGAAGTACGTCAAGTAGATATGATGGGCAATACTCGAGATATTAAACGTATTAATGTTATTGCACCTGATCAGTTAGATAAGTTGCAACTTGAGCCGAGTAAAACGATTCCACAGGCAAATGGACGCGATCGTTTTAATGTTAATTTAAAAATTGTCGATCGACATGGTACGCTTGTATCAAACCGTACACCTATCACACTAGATAGTTCAATCGGTAAGATTGACTTAGTAGACTTAGATCCAAAACAGCCAGGTATTCAAGTATTCGTTGAAGGTGGAACTTTACTTGTTCCAATTCAAGCGCCAATTGAAGCCGGTGAAGGAACATTATCAGTTGAAAGTGGTATATTCCACTCAAGCACACCTATTCGTTTCTTACCTGATTTAAGACCGATTATCGCTGTAGGTATGGTTGAAGGTTCTTTTAATTTCAAAAAGTTTGACCCTAAAGAATTGAGTGGTATTAATTCAAATGATGGTTTTGAAGAAGAATTAAATGAGATTTCAGCTTCAAAAGACGGTAAGCGCAATATAACGGGTCGTGCTGCATTATTTTTGAAAGGTAAGGTAAAAGGTGAATACCTGCTTACACTTGCATATGATTCAGATAAAGATAAAAACCAAAGATTATTCCGTGATATTCGTCCAGATGAATATTACCCAGTTTATGGTGACTCTGCGGCTAAAGGCTTTGATGCTCAATCTACTAGTAAATTGTATGTTCGTGTCGATAAAGGACGTTCATATGCAATGTATGGTGACTACGTAACACGTACTGAAAATGATGAGGGCTTATCTTTAGGTCAATACAACCGTTCATTGACAGGTGTTCGTAGTACAGTAGAAGCTGATAAATATAAAGTTACTGCGTTTGCTGCACAGACAAATACACAACAAGTTGTGAATGAACAACGTGCTATGGGTATTTCAGGTCCTTATAGTTTAGGTAATGGTGTTAATGCGCAAGACGTGCGTGAAAACAGTGAAAAAGTAGAAGTTATTACGCGTGATCGTAATAATTCGGGTTTAATTATTGCACGTACAAGTTTGACTCGTTTTACTGATTATGAGATTGATACTTTCAGTAATAGTATTTATTTGAAAGATCCAGTTCCAAGTGTTGATGCTGACTTAAACCCAGTATATTTACGAATTACAGTTGAATCTGATCAAGGTGGTGAAGAATATACGGTTGGTGGTGTGTCTGGTTCTGTAAAAGTCACCGATAAAGTTAAAGTAGGTGGTTCTTATGTGAAGAGTAATAACCCGCTAACTCAAGATCAGTTAGCAAGTGTGAATACTGTCGTTAAATTTGCCAATGATAAAGGTAAATTCATTGCTGAGTTTGCTCGTTCAGAGAATATTAATGATGACTTAAATTCATCGACGTCAGGAAATGTGAAACCAGATGCAACTGGTAAGTTATCGGGTGATGCTGCACGAGTTGAATTAAACTATTCTTATAAAGACTTGGAAATGAAAGTTTATCATAACCAAGCTGATAGAGAATTTTATAATACAGCGGCGCCTATTACTGCTGGTCGTAAAGAGAGTGGCATTAAGGGACGTGTACAATTAAATAAAATCGGCTTAGCTAAGTTTGAAGCGATTCGCACAGAAGATCAGTTAAGTGGCGTAAATCAAGGTGTATCAGCAAGTATTGAACGGGCAATTAACCGTATTTTGGCTGTAGAACTTGGTTTAAAGTATTATGATGAGTCATCTAATTCAGCAACACTGAATACAACACAAGTTGCACCATATCATGGTGTCACAGTTCGCTCTAAATTAATCAGTCAACTACCTTGGCAAGGTTCGAATGTCTTTGCTGAATATGAACAAGACATTTCTGAAGCGGATCGTCGTATTTTCGCGTTGGGTGCAAATTATCAAATTAATTCCAAACTCCGTGCTTATGCTCGTCACGAATTAGTTTCAAGCATTAGTGGTCTTTATGATCTGAATAGTAATCAACGCCGCAATGTAACAGTATTCGGTCTTGATAGTAAATATAACAATAATGGAACAGCCTTCAGTGAATATCGTGTTCGGGATGGTATTAGTGCGAGAGAGGCTGAGGCAGCAATTGGTTTACGTAATCGTTGGGAACTTGAAAAAGGTTTTTATGCCAATACGAGTTTTGAGCAAACTAAATCATTATCAAATGCCAATAACTCAAATTCTGATAGCACAGCAGCATCTTTAGGTATTGAATATTTAAAGAACCCTAACTGGAAAGCTGTTGCTCGCATTGAAGCACGTTGGACAGATCAATCAGATACGATATTGAACAATTTAGGGGTTGCTTATAAATATTCGGATGATGTGACATTATTGGCAAAAAATGTTGTTAGCCTAACAGATAGCAAAAATGATAGTAGCGGTGATCGTTTAGTGGATCGCTTCCAATTAGGATTGGCTTATCGTGATACAGAACACAATCGTTTTGATGCACTAGCTAAAGTTGAATATCGTTATGATGATAATAAAACTGATTTAAACAATCCGTATCTTAAACATGTTTATATTTTCTCGAACCATTTAAATTATCATCCAACACGTGATTTTACCTTGTCGGGTCAATATGCGGTGAAAAATGTGCAGGCTACATTCTCTGGTTTAGAGTCTACAGGTATGACACACATGTTCAGTGCAAGAGCTATATATGACATCAATGAAAGATGGGATGCAGGAATACACACAGGTGTATTATGGTCTGATATGAGTTCAGGGCGTCGAGTTCTCGTGGGTGGTGAGGTTGGGTATCTCGTTGCAGCAAATCTATGGTTGTCAGGTGGCTATAACTTCTCAGGTTATAAAGATGATGATCTGGTAGATAGTGATACTACAATTCAGGGCGCTTATGTTCGTTTTAGATTCAAATTCGATGAGAATCTATTTGCTGGTAATAACGCTGGAATAAATGCTTCGAGAGAACCATAGACATGAAATATCTTCACAATAATTTATATAAAATGTGTTCTTATTTTTATATAGGGGTTTCTGCTGGTTTGCTTGCAGTAAGCACTTCTGTATTTGCTGAGTCTGCATCTGAGCAAATTATTGTTGGAGAGCAATCTAGTTCTTTGGTACAATATGTCAATAAACAGAAGCCTTATAATCCTAAAGATAAGCAAGTTGCGGCATTACAAACACGTCTGATACCTTATTTAAAACCATCTGAAAATATTGCATATTATCAAGCGATAAAAGCCTTAACATGGTTAAGTTACGCTGCCCACGAAGGAAGTGAAAAGAGTCTAAGTTCTGCGAGAACTGGAGCACTTCAACAAGCAAAATATATTATTGATGCTTTAGAACAAGGAAAAATTGAAAAATTTACGCTGACAACGGCTATTCTTTCTGATTCAAGTGTCATGCGCAGAGACCTTTGGGCAAATGCTGAATTATTAAAGCAAACTGAAGGTTTTTCATGTGCTCAGGCTGAGATTGCTCAAGCAGAAGTGATGTTGGTTTGGGCAGCAGCAGAACATTGTGAACTTGGATGGAGACACTCAAGAGAACTGTTTCTATCCGCTCAAAGTTTAATTGATCAATCAAATCTCAAAGCATCGGCGTGCAAGTCTGCAACAACATTAGAATTACCTAAAATTAATTATCCATCTTTACAAGAATTGAATGGTGATGCTAAAGGTTGTCATGGAGTGAAAGGCAAGTGGCCAATTTGGTCGCCTGAACAGAAAGTTGTCACTGAACCACTGGTAGCTAAAGTTCCATCAAATGCGCCAAATGTTGTTCACTTCGCCTTAGATCAATCAAACTTGTCAAAAGAATCGATTGATGTGTTAAATCAAGTTGTAACGTTCTTAAAAGACAATCCAACCTACACCTTGACTCTGTATGGTTTTACTGATGCTCGTGCAAGCGAACAGTATAATTTGAAACTTTCCATGAGACGAGCGCAGAGTGTGCTTGCATATCTTCAACAACAAGGGATTCATTTAGATCGAGTTGCTGTTGAGGCAAAAGGTAAAAATCAAACAATTAACGATGAAAATCAGAAGTTTGGCCATGCATTAAGTCGTAGAGTCGAATTAGTCTATGTTGATCCAGAAGGTAAAGAAGTATCAACTTTCAATCAACGTCAGGATCTCCAAGTAGAAAAATAACACTCTGTTGAAAACAGTGAAAGTACGTTAAAAAGAGAGCTTTAAAGCTCTTTTTTAACGTTCAGCTTTAGCTAATTCTGCATCAATATAGCTAATAATCATCGTACTTAAGCCTTTGACCATTTCATCGAAACTAATTTGTGGATTAGGCAAAATGAGATGTCGTGCCACATTAAAGATACTGCTATTAATACTAATATAGGCTGTAACACTTAAGTTATTCACTTTGAGATATCTTGGATGGCGCATCATATATTTCATTAGAACCTCCATAAGCGCCATTTCGATCTGTCCAATATAGCGTTCATATTTGAGTTCAGTCGCATAACGCAAGCAAATCAGATAGCGATCATTGTCACGTGTCAGCAAGTCGCGGAAAGTATAGAAAATCATTTCAAATAAAGGTTCTAGCTCCATTTCAACAATAATGGGCGTCAGCTCCTTCACCATATCTAGCACTTCTTTAACAAAAGATTTCGCCATGGCATCGTAGATTTCTTCTTTATTTTTAAAATATTCATATAAAGAGCCAACACTTACACCTGCAATATCAGCAATGTGGCGTGTGGTTGTACCACTGGTACCATTGGTTGCAACAGCAATAAAACCTGCTTCAATAATGGTATCTACAGTAACTTTCGAGCGAGATTGACGAGGTTTACGAGTTGCCATGAGTGTTATTATTAAAATCCGAACATACTGTCAGATTAACATGCTGTTGAAATGAGAGAAAGCATACTCTTATTAATCCGAACAAATAAAATTACACTGTTTTTAATATCTAATTTAAAACTGTAATAAAAAATATTTTTGACTAACGGAGTCATGATTTTTTGTTAATTTTAATTTTAATTTTTAAAATTAAGCTATTGAAATATAGTGATTTAAATGAATTATTAAAAATACTTAAGATAGAGTTTAACTTATAAAAAGATACTTTTTAGAAAATATTATTATCTGCGATGAATAGCATTTTACCCGAATTGAATCCGAACATAAGATCGGTTTACAGTGTTTGTGGTAGGAAATTAGGTTCAAAAAAAATCTCCCGAATATTTTTTCGTAACTCAAAAAATTATTTAGTTATACGAAAAGAGATGAACCTGATTCAAAAATATTAAGGGCAAATGACGCTCAAGTGAAGTAGGTAGGTGTAGCCATGATCAGCAACACATTAAAGAAAGGTTTAAGTTTATTTAAATCTAACCCAATAACTGAGCAAATTGACTTTGCAAGTAAAAAAAGCATTCCAATTCGACATTTGGCGATTGGATTTGAAGGCAAGCAAGTCGATTTATCATTCTATATGAACAACCAGTTTGCTACGATTTTTTTTGCTACGTTGTCTGTGTTTTTGACTTATGGCGAAGATTTAGTGATTGAGACTGCACGTCATCACCGAGATTTATTAAAAGATCCTATTTTAAAGCAACGTGTGACTTCACTCATTGGTCAAGAAGCCATTCATTCAAAACTACATAATGAATTTAATGATGCAATTGTTGACTTAGATTATCCAGTGAGACTGTATCGTTTCCTTGGCGAAAAATTCTTTGAGCACATCTTCCTGAAATTTCCACAACCATTAAAACTCTCAATGATGGCTGGAATTGAACATTTTACTGCTGTGTTAGCCGAGTACATGATGGCACATGAGCAAAATTTCTATTTTTCAGATGATGCTAAAACACGTGCATTGTGGATGTGGCACATGTTAGAGGAATCTGAACATAAAGACGTTGCTTATGATGTTTATCAAACTTTAAACGGTAACTATGCATTACGTATTTCAGGTTTCTTCCTTGCATATTTCACTATTCTTGGATTGATTCCATTCTCTGCGACGATGGTACCGATTTTACGTAAACCACAAGAAATGCTGACAACTAAGTTTTGGAAAGATGCAAGACGTGGTGTGAAGTTGATCTTTAGTCCTAAAGATGGTGTTTTTGGTAGTACACAAGGTCGAATTTTTGATTATCTACGTACCGATTTCCATCCAAATGATCATGATGCTTCAGCGTATTTTGAGTATTACGAAAAGAAATTATTGTCTGAAGGTGGCGCATTACATCCTTTCTTCGTGAAAGAGTTTACGCCCAAAGTTCAAGCGGCTTAATGATCCAGTTGGTGGATGAATAGTGCACTACAAATTTAGTAAGTTCAGTTGGCATAAACGTTCAAATGTTTATGAGCAATTTGGTTCTTGTTGCCCATATTTTGCTAGTGCACTATGCAATCAATATTCTTCAAAGTTTATCCATTTAAGGATTTACTAAGACGAAATGAGCTAAGTCATCAAACTTAGATTTTGTAGGAATTGGAATCAATAAAATTGCAGAAATAATCTTAATAGACAATTTTATCGTTCCAATTGATTTTTAGCTCTTTAGCTTTATTTAACTCTCTCTATGGGGATCAAATTATGGTCGCTCAAATTATTCGAAATGCTTTTTCAGAAAAATTAAGCACTAAGTATCAAGGCATTATTCAAAATTTTGTGAATAAACCACCCATTCCAATTCGTCATTTTGATTTTAAATTCAACCCAAATGAATTGGATGAGAGGTTTTTTCTAAATAAAGAATTAGCGACATCATACTTTCATGCGCTATCTATTTTCTTAACCTTTGGTGAAGATGTTGTTATCGATACCGCTCGTCATCATCGTGATTTTATTCATGATCCTATTTTAAAACAAAGACTAACCTCTTTGATTGGACAAGAAGCAATTCATTCTAAAATTCATAATCAATTCAATGATGAAGTTCTAAAAGAGAATGGTTATCCCGTAGAGTTGCTACGTGCAATTGCAGATAAAGTATTTGAGTACGGCATTTATAAGTTACCAAACTCAATGCAATTGTCATTGATGGCTGGGATTGAGCATTACACGGCTGTCCTTGCTGAATTTATGATGCAACATGAAGACTATTTGCTTGGTTCACAAGATGAAAGACAGCGTGCAATGTGGATGTGGCACATGCTGGAAGAATCAGAGCATAAAGATATTGCTTATGATGTTTTTTTAGAGCTATCGGGTGATTACTGGGTTCGGATTACTGGCTTCTTGCTTGCAAGTTTAACCATTTTGGGTGGTGTGTCTTTAGGTGGTTATCTCATGCCATTTTTTAGAAAGCCAAGTAATCTCATTAATCCGCGTTATATGAAAGATGTTGTCGAAAGTACTGCATTATTGTTCGGCAGTAAACGAGGCGTATTTGGTAGTAGCTTTATGCATATCTTGGAATATTTACGTCCAAGTTTTCATCCAAACGATCATGATACCTCAGCCTACATGGAATATTACAAGGATCGTTTATTAAACCCAGAAACAGGTTTATTGACACCCTATTTCCTCAAAGAATTTACCCCACCTGTACGTGCAGCTTCTGCATAACTTGGTCTGTTTAAACACGAGATTGCTGGATAACAAATATGAAATTATTTGGAAAAAGAACAAAGCCAAGTCAAAAAGCGTTTGCTGTTGTGACTGGTGCGGGAAGTGGAATTGGTCGTAGTTTTGCACTTGAATTAGCAAAACGTGGTGGCACAGTTGTGTGTTCAGACATTAATCTTGATGCAGCGAATGAAACTGTTGCTATGGTCGAAGCACTTGGTGCAAAAGCCTTTGCAGTGCAATGTGATGTTGCTAAAGAGGAGCAGGTGAATCAATTGGCTGAACAAGCTGAGCAATTGATGCAAAATCCTGCCACCTTAGTGATTAATAATGCAGGTATTGGTCTAGGTGGTAAGTTTGATGAAATGTCATCAGAAGACTGGAAATGGTGCATGGATATCAACCTATGGGGGCGTTATCTATGGTTGTCGTG
>Ga0209599_10000640_pt1 | contig 21245 bp, 22 predicted proteins | sample Shrwel_input2_FT_FD_187534 | JGI IMG/M metagenome (GOLD analysis project Ga0209599, IMG submission 187534) | Subsurface microbial communities from deep shales in Ohio, USA - Utica-3 well 1 S input2 FT (SPAdes) (version 2) ... | reverse complement strand
AACCCATACCGCGGCTTGAAACGCCAAGACGAACTCCGCCTTCAACAAGACCCTTTACGATGTTGCCCATCGGAGTATTGAGGATGAGAGCCTTACCCATTACATTGTGTCCGTCCCATTTGAGAGAGGTAATGCGATGTGAGACCTTATCAAGGTTCACGGTAGGACCGTCCGGGTGATTCAGTTCACCAACTGCACGACCCGTCGCAACTTGCTCGGTAACGTATTTGGCAACTGCGGGAGAAAGAACATTGTAGCGATAGATGCGACCGTTACGGTTTGCCTTTTCGGCTTGCATAAAGACGCCTTCGACGTAGGTTTTCTTTTCTGCGCCGATGCCTTCGGTAATATAACCGATGTCACTATCGAGATGTTCTGTGATGAGTTTCATTTGAAATTATTTTGCTTCGGCATCATGATACGCCATCATATTCTTATGATGCTGCATCAGTAAAGTGTGATATTTGCCACCTACAACAGACCTGCGTTCATTGTGACGATCATAAGCAAACTGATGCATTTTACTTGCTTGCTTATGATATTCTGGTCTGGTCGCGTGCTGAGAATGGGAGTTTGCAATGTTGGTTGCATCATGCGCATAATCATCAGCAGTTGCCTCAGTAATAACCGAACGAACCGAATTGATGAAGTCTTGCATGTTATTTAGCTTCCTGAGTTGGTTTCTTGTTGTAAAGTTCCGAAGCCAAAGATACCTTTCGTTCATCAAGAACGGCATTAATCTTGGATGTCATCACGCGAGTAAAGTTCTCATTCGCTTCCGAGGCTTTCCCGGACGCCAATGCTTTAATCATTGTGGTAATGTCGTTATTCATTATGAAGCTATTTATATGTTTTTGTAACTAAACATTACTTACTCGGAGGCATTTCGGGTGCCGGATTTGCCATACCCTCAATTTCTGCCATTCGTTGTTCTTCAGCCGCCAGAGCAGAACCGTCCTCATTCATTTCTGCATCCATCATCTCAATATCCTCGTCGGTCTGGCGTAGGATATTACGGCGAACCCATGTATCGGAGAAGTATTTGCCGATAAACGGTTGTGCAGCATTCAGGAGTTCAATACGACTTGTAAGGACTTCTGCTTCTTTTAGCTCGGTAAAGTAATTGTCCTGACGGAAGTCAACCGTCATATCCTCACGAATCTGTGGCCAATCCTCTTCGGTAATGATACCCTTGAGCATCAATTGAGTATGAAGTAGATCAAAGAACATGATCGAGAACTTTTTGCGGAGACGGTCGACAAACTTCTGGAACTTAACCTCGTCACGTGAAATCTCTGTGGTTCTACCAAGGCTGAATGGAGTTTCTGGCTCCATACGACCGATTGGTACATTGAGGCAACGATAGAGTTTCTTTTGGAAGAACAGAATGTCCTCAATCTGACTTAGGTTCTCGCCGCCCGGAAGCGTAGAGATTTCGGTACCACGACCACCTTCGCGGCGCGGAAGCCAGAAGTCTTCAAGCATTGACATATGCTTACGGTCATCACGGATTTCACCCGTCTGAGCATCATATACCAACTTATTGCGGTACTGATTCATGATGGTGCGCATATATTCTTCCGCCTTACCCTTTGGAAGATTGCCCACATCGATGTAGAAGATACGGCGTTCCGGAGCACGTGCAAGACGATAGATGACTAATGAGTCTTCCATCATGCGCAGTTGATTTACCGGTTTGATTGCCTTATGGAGAGGAGATAGGACGCGCTTACGGGTCGCATCAAGAATACCGGATGGCACATAACAGATTGCATCCTTATTAATCTTGAGACCAATGTCCGACTTCTGAAGACCGCCATCTTGATAGAGGTAATACTCATCAAGATTCTTAATGATTTTAGCACCCGTCTTAATGTCGATTTCTTCTTTAATCTCACGGACCTTACGGATACGGAGCGCATCAACGGCACGAAGTTCTTGGATACCTGCATCGGGCTGGGTTTCATCGATGATCATATGATAGAACAAACGTCCATCAACGTACCATCTACGGAAAATATCCTGACCGTTATTGCTGAAATTGAGTAATTTGCACAGGTGATCGAACTCTGCGCGAATTAGTTTCTTAATTGACGCCGGCTGTTCCAGACGGTCCAAGTTAAGGTGTGCTGGAGCATCATCATGGTCTCCAACGATTGCTTCATTTACAATATCATCGATTGCCTGGTCGCACTCTGGCTGTTCAGCTGCAATACGATACTTGCGGATAAGATCGACATCCGTCTTTGCTGCATCTCCATCAAGGTCGAGATACTGACCATAGTAACCTCCGGCGGCAATTGCAGTGGAACCGTCCTCTTGCGTAGCTGGTACGAAAGAAACCGGTTGTTCTGCAATCTTCTTGCGTTTCTCAGCATCGCTGAGTTTTTCAAATTTCCATCCGAAGAATTCCATGTTATATGTGGGGTTGAATAAAAACAGGGGAGGGAATAACTCCTCCCCTGTTGTTTATTTATCCAAATAATTAGACTGTTGATTGAGCCGATTCCCAATAGAGCATCTGAAGCTCTACGCCGAATTCTTCAATTGTATTTTCCGAGTCATAGCTCAGATCAATTGCAGATACGGTTGTTGGAAAAACACCACGGAGGTCGTAACGCTTTGTTACTTCACCCGCTTTGTTGAGTTGTTCAACTGCCATATCGACGGTATAGTCGGCTGGATTTGAACGACCGGTGTTCAGTGCATTACCATTGATACCAGACATCCAACGCTCGAATGAGTTACGGATTTCCATATTGGTATCGTTGATGACGGTAATACCCCACGCTTCAAATACGCGGTCGCCAGCAATTTGCATTTGGCGTCCACGGAATGGAATGGTGATTGGGTTGATGATTGAAGAAGGAAGCTGAGCTGCCTTGATCATGAATGCAGAAAGTTCTACATTTCCTGCGGCATAAGCTGGGAAGTTGCAAGTAACCTTGAAAAGGTTATTGCGAGCTCCACCACCTACGAGTTTTGACTTAAAGTCATTAATTCCTAGAATAGCCATGTGTTTATTCTCCTTTTATTAAATGTTAAGATTATTTACCAACCAGTTCAGAGAACTGAACGCCAGAGCGGGTAGCAATGAAGCTCAGGGTGATGTAGTTGATCGAACGTGCTGGTTTGATATAGATTTCAGCACGGAACTCATTGCGGTCGACAACTTCTGCAGTGTTGTTTGTGGTATCACATACAACCAAGAAGTCGGTGAGACCACGGCGACCTTGAACGTCACGGAGGAATGGCTCAACCATATTGCGGAACATTGCACGTGTGAATTCATCATTGAATTCAAACAGTTGGAATTTAGCCGCGGTAGAGATTGCCTTTTCAAGAGTAATGAAGAGGCGGCGAACATTGATACGGTCAAATGCCGATGGCTTGGTCAGACCGGTCTTGTCACCAAAGAGGATGGTGCCCTGACCTGGGAACGAAACAATCGGATTTACGCTTGCTTTGTAGAGAGCGTCACGGTCGGCTTGTTTTGCATTGTAAGCAAGTTTGGTAACGCCGAGGAGCTGACCACGGTTAAGACCTGCTGGTGAGAACCAAGCATCTGCAACCTGATCGGTATTGGCGCAAAGACCCGCAACGTGTCCGCAAGCTGGAATCCAACGGTAGGTATCAGAATACTTGTCGTAGATTTTGAGAGCGGTCGAATCATATACGGCGTATGAGCTATTGCCGTAGGTAGTTGCTTGAGCATCTGCTGCCCAGGCTCTTACGTCATCTGCTGGAGTTGAGGTACCAACCGAAGCCTCAAGTGGAGGAGAAAGGAATACAAGAAGATCCTTACGGGTATTTGCAATTTCGCAAAGTTTTGCGGCAATGTCGGTTGCACCATCGGCATCGGCTCCTGCAAAGAGGAGATTGACATCAACGGTTTCTGCATCTGCAAAGAGCTCAAGAGCTGTATTGACAGAAGAAGCAACAACAGTGACATCGGTACCACCTACAAGGGAGTATTCGATAACTTCTTCTGTTGCACCACTGCCAACGAGGTTGTCGTCGGACTTGAGATACCAGACATATTTTGAATTGTTATTCAGAACATTCTTGTAGTAGTTTGTTGAACCGTCTTCTTTGAGAGCATCGGAAACGGTAGAAACAAATTCAAATTTTTCAAGAACTGTTCCTGGGGTACCGGTCCAAAGACCATCTTCGTCAACGATAACAACGTGGAGTTCGTCGGTACCTGGTTGAGCGGTAAAGAGGCTGCTGTAATCCCAGGCGGTGAAATCACCACTTGTTACGGATCCTGGGCAAACTGAAACCTTGAGCGAGTTACCTAATGTTCCTGGGTATTTTGCACCCCATGAGCCAACAACTGATTCTTCATCTGCGAAGCTAGAATCGTATTGGTCACGGTTTTTAATCTGTACGCCGGAGTTACCGAGGTTACCAGATGTAGCGTTTTTAGCAGTTGTTTCAACTGCGCGAACGACCTTGAGTGTCGTAGCATACTTCAAGAATGAAGCTGCTGTTAAAAATGATTGTGCGACTGGGATGTCAGTTTTAGGTGGAACGCCGAATACAGAAGCGAGTTCTTTTTCAGAACCGATTGTACGGATTTCCTCAACTGGTCCCCAGCTGAAAGCACCTGCATAGCCACCGATAGAAGTGGATACTGCTGGTACGACGTTTGTTAGGTCAATTTCTTGAACCTGAACTCCTGGACTTACTTGGAAGGACATGGTTTACTTGGGTTTAATGTTAAGAAATAATAATACGGATGGTCAAAGTAATTAGCTATTTATATTTTTTCTGTTTTGCGTGATTCCCATTGCTTTTTAGCATTTTTAGAAAGCAGTTCTTTATTACTTATTTGGGATAATTTCATTTTAGCTATAGTCTCTGCCGAGTGTTTTCTTCCCAACATACCCTTAGACCTATAATTGTTTTTCATTTTACATTTAGCTTCAGCCGAATGTTTTCTGCCTTTGTTAGCTTTAGATATTTTAGAACGGTGTTGTTCCGTAAAAATTTTACATATAAATTCGGAATTTCCATTGGTTTGATTGTAAAAATTGGGATCATTTTTAGCATCAACCGCAGTTAATAGCTTTTGTTCCAATTTAATCATATCATCGGCACTACCATGTGCAATAATGAATCTTTCAAAATTATCTGGATTTTTTCTGTATTCTTCAAGCATGGGTTTACTTGAACAGATATATCCGTCATCTACCGACCCCTTATGCCAACCAATGTAAAGACAATTGGTAGTCTTATTCTTCCAGGAATATACAAATGCTTCTTTCAAGATATATCTATTTATAAATAGAAGGATTTAGAACAATCCTGTGTTGTACGACTGGGTCCAGACCTCTCCACCCTCAACGGTGTATTTTGGTTTTGTATCTTCAACAGCGGAAAAGTAACCCACCGGAACAAGTTCGTCCTCAATATTTTTGAGTCTATCTGAATAGAGCATATGTTTTAGATTGATGTCCGACATATTGATGAACAGATCCGTAGCGACGAACCACGCAAACAGTACGAGAGTCATTACCATATCGTCGTGATTGCCGTCGGATGCTTCATAGGAACTACCATCTTCAACAAATGTGCTTAACTCCGAGATGGTATCTGGATCCACAACCTTTAGCTTCTTTTGTTCAATAAGATCCTTGAGGTTACTGCAGCCAATACGTTTTGTTTTCTTTGTAGTTGTAATACCAATGGCTCCATGCTTCACGATGGACTCCACAAACATATTCTCGTACTCGAGGTCATAATAGAGACCATTGCACACTACGGACCCCTGGTCATTCGATTCAACCACGACATACGCATTGTTATAGCTCTTTGCGTACTTATAGATCACATTCGGAAACAGTAGCGGCGACATGAGATTGTCTCTGAATGTGCAAACTGTATAAAACGGCTGTACCGAAACATCAAAGATTGTGAACGTAGAAAAGTCCTGTCCTCTTCCCTTCGCCACGTCGACCGTCATAATGTAACGATGGTCGCTAATGGGTTTCTCATAGACCTTTACATTGTTCTGAGTATAGATTGCTGGCTCAGATTTTAATGTAAGAAGATTCTCGGCATTAATCAATGTGGAACCTGTACCATGGAACGAGTTACCGTACTCCTGTTCAAACTGTAATGGAGATGTGTTGGCAATTGTCTGATTTTTCCATTTCTCGTCGCGACCCGGGACGTCAAACCAGTCCACACGGAACGCTTTGTACTCACTGACTCCTTGTACCGCGCTTTCCCAGAGACGGTGGAACGTATTACCGACACCGTTTGCGGTAGAGGTAATAATGACCTTTGAGGTAGTGCCAGAGGTAATTACTGGATATGTCGAGGTGTAGAAGGTTGCTGCATTTTCAACGAAGGCAAACTCATCCAGAAACAGAAGGTTGATGGAGAGACCGCGGATGGAAGAACCTGAGGTTGCTGCTGCAATAATGCGCGAGTTATTACTGAATTCAATAGAACCTTTATTCAATGCTCGGCAGCCTGGTTGTAGAAAAAATGGTAGGTTCTCAAGTGCAAGGGTAATACGTGCCAACATTTCACGTGCCGTTGAACCTTTATTGGCAAGGACGGCAATAGTCTTGTCGGGTTGGAACACTGCGTACCAGAGAATATAGATGACCGATGAAATGGACTTACCCGATTGGCGACACGCAAGGACAATGGAGAATCTATTGTTTGTAAAATGATCAAACATCTTCTCTTGGTACGCATAGGGCTTGAATGGAACCAAGCCTCTGTCCAGAGAAATTACCTTGACATAGTTCTTTGCAAAGTAAATCGGATCCTTCATGCACTTAAGGTACTCACTTACTTCGTCCTTAGTGAACTGCTGTTGGACGCCATCACGCTTGACCTGTGGGTTACCGAGGTAGCCCATCTCTGCATTTTTAAGGTGCATTTGTGACATTTTTTTCGAGTGTCTGGGAGATTAGGTGTTTCTGTAAATCGGTAACCGAGCCTAGGAAGACATTGTTATTTGTCACGCTGCCAGTGGGACCAGCCTGAACCTCGCCCTTCTCTTTCTTCTTGACTTCCTTCTTTTGCTTCTGAAGTGCCATGAGTTTATCCGTCATGTCGGAAGTGTTCTTGAGCATATTGCTGAGCACTTCAAATGCACGCGGATGCTCCGACTGTAAGGCAAGTTCCATCATACCATCAATTGCCTTATTTGACTTATCCACAAGTTCCTTATAGGTCTCACGTGAAAAGTTATAGTCGTCCTCAATCTCCTTATTCAACTTCACTTCTGGATCCACAGGAGCCACAGGAACAGCAGGTAGGTTCTGTTCCAAGTTTTTTAAGATTTCTTCGCTTTTGCTCATAATATAGTAAAAGGATTAGGGTTGCGGATCGTCGAATCCGAAGTCCGTTATTGTCTGAACTATGGTATAGTTGTCGGGCGTATCCTCAATTGATCCTACGGTCGTATGGATATTCACATTTGGAGTATTGTTCTGATTCGTGAGCAGGTTCACATCAGAAACCTTAATGATTGCCTTATTGGATACGGGACCATAGAAACGGATACGTGTTTCAAAATCCAGAGTGTAAATGATTGCTCGGCGTTCTGTAAAGTTACCTTCGTAGGTATCTTCAAGATTTACCGCGGTGAGAACAAATGGAAGGTCGGTGGTAAGATTCACTGAATCCAGTTCCTTAATTGTAACGGTATATTCGGGCTGAAAGTATGGCAGAATTTGTTCGACAATCTGAAGAGCATCGTCCTGATTCTTTGCCATAATTGAGAGCTGGAAGTTCATTCTGTACGGAGCAAAGGTCCGCACGATATTCTTTGTCGAGGTATCTCCCGCATCAATTGAAGTGACTACATTATTGCGATTAATCTTTGTGGTCGCATCATATACCATATTCGTAATCTCGAAGGACATACGAGGTAATTTCATTGCGACCTTATTTGCCTGAAGGTCCTTCTGTTCATCGAGACGCTGAAGGAACTTAGCCTTGGGACCATACGAAAGCGGAACCCGTACCGAATGTACCACGTGACCCGTTTGGTCTTTGCGTACTACATTGATGTTATTGAAGATTGTTCCGAATACCGAAACAACCCTACGAATATGGGAATGGTAAAAGTGTCCGCTTGTCATAGATTAAAGAGCGGCAATTCTTGTTTTAAAGTCGGCAAAATCTGTACTATCTGCAACCAATGTTTTTAATCCCGATATGCTAATAAATTGCGATTCACCAGTGCTGTCTAAGATGTCTCCGGCAGCAGGTAATGTTAAATCACCATTGGTATCAAATGTCCAATTTTTAGTATTTGTATTGGTACCAATGACAACATCGCCGCCGTTCTTTTCAATTTTAACAAACTGATCATCGTCACCCAAATAGATATCGGTTGTTACAGAATTGCCCGAGATTAAATGTACGTGACTGTGTTCCGAGTTGGTAATACCATTGTTAGTTACGGTAACATAATTACCGGTAGGTAACGCATTAGATTCAAAATTGTAATATAATGCCGGATCATTTTCTACCTGAATATCATTAGAGCGAGTGCCATCAACTCCTGTTATTGTAAAAGTGAATTCCGTGATAGTGCTATTAGCCGGTATTGTCCAGGTGACTTCTTGAGAATCTGCTTGTTGAAGACCTGTGAAAACCACACTGCCCGTGAGCGATCGACCCAAGGATTGTTGAGTTACCCCCGTTCCCGTAATTTCATAATTAACTGTTCCAAAATAAGCCCAACTTAATAAATTAACAGAAATTGTAATTGGGCTACCGTATTCAATATAACCACTGGATGTCACAGACCAAGTTGATGAAGTTGGACGAATCACTAAACTCTGTCCAGCAGCTGCGCCTGGTGGAGTTATGACTATTGTGGTAGCCGTATCGGTAATGTTGGCACCTTCAGGAAATGTAAGTTCACCAGTGGCATTAAGTACAACTTCGTGGCTACCGTTGATTAATCTATCTTCCGCTGCACGGGTACCTTGAGCACCAGTAATACCCTGCAGTCCTTGAATTCCTTGAGTGCCTTGTGCACCTTGGGTGCCCGCGCCCGTAATGCCCTGAGCGCCAGTGATACCTTGGAGTCCTTGAATACCCTGAGTTCCTTGCGCACCAGTAATACCCTGGACGCCCTGGACGCCTTGTACACCTGCATTATACAGCTCGGTAAAATTGGCATTTACCTTGGTGAATGCCGTACGAAGCGGGTCACCATTTTTATCATTTGCTGCTGTTCCTATTGAAATAATCTGTTTTGCCATGTTATTGAGTGTCGGCTGTTAATGTTGTAGAGTCTGCAAAGATTCCTGTTGAATCTGCACGAAAAGATGAAATTCCGGAAGGTACAATTTCTTCGGAGATACCAACCTCACCGAATGGGTTCTGTTCGCTGAAGTCAATAATGTCGCTACCCTGTTTCTCAAAATCATAATTCTGAGCGCCTTCGGCATTACCATTAAAGGTAAGGTTCTCGCCTTCGGTATCAAGATCATAGACCTTTGTAATGTCCCATTCGGCGCCACTGGTCATTCCGATAAGCTGACCAAGAGCAAAACCACCAAAGTTACCATTGCTCATCCGAATTTCACCAAGCGCAATACGAAGTTGGCTATATGGGTCGGTCGGAATCTTTTGGTCGAAGCGGAGAACCTTGCCAAAGATTTCAACGGCATCGGTAGAATTTGTTGCGGGTGAAACAATCTGCTTTACAGTTTCACCAATAACAAACTTAGTACCATTTGAGTTTTCAATGTCAAAGAAATACTCGGTCGCAAACTTTTGTTGAATTGCATCAATTTCCTTGATACCCGTAGAGAAGTCCTCATCCGAGTATTCAAACATCTCGCACTGGAGCTTATAGACGGGAACCTTGGAGAGTTGATAGAATGGAGACTTGTGCTCCACAAACTTGATGATGAAGAACGAACGAGTGAGTGGGAAGAAGATGAGGTCGCCTTCATTCGGACGCCCAGAAACAATCTCATTGTTGTAGAGACCCACAAGTTTTTCCCACTGGCGCTTTGAAACTACAAAGGTGGCTTGGTCGCGAATCTCAAGACCAAACTTTGTGAACAGTGTACCGTCGCCATCAAATCCGTCCACATTCTCAAGATACATCTCGATGACGTATGCTTCGGTAAATTTGGATTCAATGTCCTCATTTAAAATCATGTCACGTGAGACCATACTACGAGGAATGTAGTACATCTCGTGACCATAGATTTTGAGTGCTTCTGTAACTAAATCTTCGTAAAGATTCTGTTCAGACTTTGCACCCTGAGAAAAGTAAACATTTCTTGGCATAGATTAACCAATAAGAAAATCCACTGGCTTTGCGTATCTGAGCTCCATGTCAATTTCAAGTTTCTCAATTTCCGCATTGGCATCTTCAAGAATCTTCATGCCATTCATTGTAACGCCACCGGGAAGTTGCATACCTTCAAACTTACTCATATTCTGACCCCATTGGCGTTTAATAAGAGCCGTTGCGTATTTCTTGAGGAACATATCGTTGTAGACTTTGGTGTGTGCGCCCGAACCATCTCTTTCAAGAGTCTCATATGCTTCAACAATGATCCAGTCTCCCACCGCAATGGTGTATGAAAAGTCCATATCAATAAACAAACGGTTCATATGGCGGTTAAAACGAATCGGAGGAACACCATTCAGAATCATATCCAGCATCTCAAGGAACTGGCGGGTCTCAACATAATTCACAAGTGCGCCTGCGTACTGAAGGTCATACACATCGTTCAAGTGCATCTGGTAACGAGCCGACCACATACCCGATGAATTGGATGAATTGTTTGTGAGTGGTAGAACTCTTGTAATGAATAAGCAGCTATCCGGTAGATCAACGTATTTGTTTGCTGCAATTTCCTGAGTTACTTGGACCTTACGATACGTTTTAAGCGTAGCGTCCATATGATATTCATTCCAGAATTGGAACGCTTCATCAATACGGTCATTCACCTGATCGTCATCTACGTTAATCTCCAGAACAGGAGCACCGAGTGAACGGAGGCAATAGTCAATTAATTCTTGTCTAGATGATGGTGCAGGCATATCATCTATTTATATGTTCCTACCACCTGTCTATCGGACACTTGAGCGCAGTGAATTTTGCCTTTGCTTCCATAAAACAACCGCACTTGGTGCATCTATTCTCTTTATAGAATTCACAGGCTGCACAGGTATCCATGCGAGCCTTAATGGTTTCCGGAGACGCCAGTATAGGCTGCCCCTGTTCATTCTTTATTACCTTTTGTAAATCTCCAAGAAGATTGGAGACCTGAATTTTAATTGGTGGTACCGTCGTCATATTGTATTACGTCCCCCTCCTGAAGAGGGATCAATTCATTTTGTTGGTTTCTTAGCCAGAACACATCTCCGATAATAAGTTCCTCAACAACTCGATAACCATGACAGATAGTCGTTTGGTCGCCGCGGATTAAATGTAAAGTACCCTTCGCAGCACCGCCCTTACGAGACGCAATAAAAGCATCTCCAAGAGTTTGTCGAGTGAGTGGTGTCAGGGTTTTCATTAACAGGCTGAGGGGTTGGCGGTGTAGGAACCGTCATATGTATTTACCGTTCCTTCCCAAGCGCAGGATGTCGTAAAAGCATAGGTTCCTGCAAAACCAGGATCATTTGTATCGCTTACATCATATCCCGAACCTCCATAACATGTCGTCCATGATGCCGACGCATTACCACCGGGACCGCGATAGACTTCATAGGTGTAACAGTTATGCTTTGCCATGAAGTAATTTGAGATGTCGGTACCATTTACTCTATAACCAACATCACCGACCTTTGAAGTAGAACCTATTGCCTGATAGCGAGAATTTAAATCTGAACCGCCGACCTGGTAATTTGTACCTCCGGCACCACTACCCGACATAAAAATATCATCAAGGTCGGTACCATTGGCCTTATAGTTACTGCCCATGGTATTATCCCTTCTTTTCTAATCTTTCAAGACGGACTAAAATGTCCTTTACCGATTCAATGAGTATTGCGCTAATGCGACTGTAATCGACGGAGTTTGGTTTACCTGCGGTATCAAGTGCAACGACCTGAGGTAATACCCGTGCAACTTCTTCGGCGATAACACCGATTTCGTTTCTCTTGGAATTGTCAACAAGGTCGTACTGAACGCCGCGCATATTCTTCACGATGTTTGAAGCATTTGCAAGAGTTACGACATTCTTTTTGTACCGAATGGAAGATGTCGAATTGTAACTTCCGGCGGTAACAGAATTGAAATTTACATCATTATAGGTGTTTAAGTCCTGATTGGCGCCGGGACCCGCTGGACCCTGAGAGCCTTGTGCGCCTTGAGCTCCATCGGAACCATTCGATCCATTCGTGCCGTTTGTTCCATTAGTTCCGGCGGTTCCCATAGTACCCTGAGCACCATCTGATCCATTAGATCCAGCCGATCCCATTGCACCTTGTGCGCCTGTAGATCCTGTTGATCCAGTAGATCCCATTGCACCTTGCGCACCAGTTGCTCCAGTTCCGCCCGTGGCACCAGTGGAACCTACGGCTCCTTGAGCTCCTGTGGAACCTGTTGATCCAGTAGATCCAATTGAACCTTGGGCTCCTGTGGAACCTGTTGATCCAGTAGATCCAATGGCTCCCTGAGTTCCTGTCGATCCAGTAGATCCAATTGAACCTTGGGCACCCTGCAAACCTGTGCCACCAGAAAATCCCATTGTGCCTTGAGCTCCTTGAGTACCGGTACCGCCGTTTGAACCGACTGTACCTTGAGCACCTTGGAGACCCATTGCGGCATATGCTCCGGAAGTTCCTTGAATACCTATGTAACCTTGAATACCCTGTGTTCCCTGAGCGCCTTGAGTTCCTAAAGTACCTTGTGTACCTTGAATACCTTGAGTTCCCTGAGCACCTTGAATTCCTTGACGCCCTTGAATGCCTTGAACGCCTTGGGTTCCTTGCGTACCTTGAATACCAGTGATACCTTGAATTCCTTGGATACCCTGAGTTCCTTGTGAGCCCTGAAGACCCTGTGCTCCTTGAATACCGGTAAGCCCTTGGATCCCTTGGACGCCTTGTGCGCCAATCCCGTTTTCGATAAGATCCTGTTGTGCGTGTGCAACTTCAATTAGAAGTGGCACGACCTTATCATACTGGAGCGTAAAATAATTTTCTCCACTTAAAGAAGAAGCCACTCCTGTGGGGCTATAATAAGTGTCGAATGGTGCAAGCTCAAGAATCTCGGGCAGGACAGTTCCTACTTCAGTGGTGAGAAGACCGACCTGAAGTGTTTCCGTATCAAACCCAAAGCTACCAGCCGTGGCATTACCTCTGTAATAGTACCCATGGATTGCATTGAGTTTGGTAAGCGGATTCGTGATTAACGAAACATCCGTCTTAAGACGTGGATCCGAATAGTCTTGACGGCTCATTTAATTTAAACAGAAGGAGACCAAGGGAATTTACCAGAAGCAACTTCGGTTTCTGGATTCTTCTTGGCATCAATCTGTTTCTGAATCTGTTCATTCACGTGAGCTTCGTAGCTACCGGTAACAACAGCTTGAATCCAACCGAGAACCTGAGTTTCGGTAAGGGCTTCAAATGAGGTGAAGGTTGCTGGATCCATATCGGCTGCCGGTGTGAATGGAGTTGCGCCAGAGAATTCTCCGACAAGACCATTTTCATCGGTGCCGATTTTCTTCCAGTATGTTTGTGCCACAAAATCGGTAAGAGTACCGATGTTCTTTTTCTTGAGGGAAGTAAGTTCCCAGGTGTAAGTGATTGCCATAAATTTGTACTGTTATTTATTGAATTTTAGTCCAGTTTTAAATTGGATATTATAATGTTTAGTCAATGATATTTGATACAATTGTGCTATTAATATATTGAGCCATCAGCTCTGCAAAATTCTCTTCTGTTTTATTCCATATATCATACAGATCAGAAGGCAATTGACCGTTCATAAATTCTGAATTATCACTTACTGGAGGTATGATATTTGTATTATTCTCATCAACTATTCTCCATTTGCATATTGCCAATGGACTACCTTGTTGATTTATAAATGAATCTTCAATATATTTTACGGTGTTTCCCGTTGTAATTTCTAATACATTAGTGATTTCTACCCACAAGTCTTTTCCGCTAGAAGTAGTTTTGTTAAGTTTAATTTTCATACATTTATTAATATCTAATTACAACATAACCTTTTCCGCCTCTATAACCGCTGGTGCTAGCACCTTGTCCCACACCATAATTGCCAGAATAAGAGTGTCCGCTTGTTGGTCTATCTCCGTCACCGGAATTACCTGGGGTTCCTCCGCTGCCATTTAAGTATTGTAAATTTGATACATTGTATCCATACGAGCAACCGCCACCACCGCCACCGCCAGCATCACCACATCCTGTATTACCAGAGCCACCGGCGCCACCTCCGTAATAACCGTCACCACCGGCGCCACCAGGTATGCTCGCATTATTCTGATTGCCACCGTAATTATAACCACCGCTATAACCTGTATTTCCAGAACCGTAACCACCGGCGCCACCGCCAGATATTGTACCGCCGCCACCGCCAGCATTGTTATTTACTCCATTACAAGAGTCCTTTCCACCTTCGCCAGCAGTTCCGTAATATCCGCCAGGTCCACCATTACCACCAGTGCCGCCGAACGAGTATCCTGAAGCTCCGCCACCGCCCGCAATTAGACCGGCTGAACCGTAAAACACTTCGGAACGACCACCACCACCACCGCCGCTGTTGGCTCCGTTTCCGCCCGCAGGGAATGCATTTCCGCCATATCCTTCATCTGCATTCCACCCGCGGCCACCTTCGCCGACATTTATTGTTAAGGTCTGACCAGGTGTAACTGCAATATCACCTTGTACATAACCACCGCCGCCACCCACCGGACCAGTTGGACCAGATGCAGCGGCGCCTCCTCCCGCCCACACCTTAACTCTTACGGATGTTATTCCTGATGGTACAGTCCAATATTGAGTTCCACCAGTTGAAGAAAATGTAGCCGCAACATCGCTGTACTGCACGCGATTGCTCTTACCCCACAAATTACTCATTGAAATAGTACCACTTGCAACACCCGCAAGTGTACGAACAGCGGTGTCATTGAGCGAAATGTTGGCAGTTGAGCTTAGTCCCAGTTCAGTATTTACCTGACTCAAAGAAATAGTTGTGTTATTGGGAAGTGCCATAGATTAATTAGTTGCCCAAGGGAAATCTTTTGAGTCGAGCGATGCAGAAGTCTTTGGAGCTTTACCTTGGTCAATCGAGGCTTGAATCTGAGTGTTGATGAAAGCCATATCCTCATCAGTAATTGTTGCTTGAATCCAAGTAAGGACCTGTGTCTCGGTCAGAGAATTCAATGGAGTAAAATTGCCAGAAGCACTCAATGCTGCAATTTCTTCTAAATTAAACTTTGTGCAGCCTGGATAACGCCCTGTGGCTCCCGTTTCATCGGTGCCAGTTTTCGACCAGTGAATTTCTGTAACGGCATTCTGAACACCCAATTTTGACTGGGTGTGCATCATATCAATCTTCCAAGTATATGTAATAGCCATAAAATTATTTATTCTCCAATTTGCTGAGGCGGTCCAATACTGCGGCAAGTTGTTCCTTCAGAGATACAACTTCCTTTGCAAGTTCAACTGCGGAAGCCATGGCGGCATTACCGTATGCCACAGAAAGAGTCTTAAAGTCATCGGTGGCTTCAATAACTGCTTCCGGAAGTAATGGGCGCAATGATTGAGCAGAGACACCGACCTGGCGCAGTTTCTCACCATCAATACGGGTATAGGTACCGACCTTTACCTTGGCAAGTTCTTCAACATAATTCTTTGGTAAGTCGGACCAGTCTTTCTTGAGCCGTTCATCGGAGTACGCGGTGACGTTGCTTGATGCTTTGATCGAATAAGCCATACAAGAACCGAACCCACCGTTGATGGCGACAATGAGCCCGTGTGAATCCAGGTTACCAGCAATACCACCGGCATTTGGATGCGACCATGCAATACCGTAGAGATTATTGATACCGCCGCCAGCGGTGAGTTTGTAGGAATCTCCCATTGCGAACACACCTTGGAAGATGGTCGAATTATAAACACCAACTACGGAGTGGCCATAATTCTCATCAATATAGAGCCAACCTTTGTTCGATATTGTTCTTAAAACGCTAGACGAATTTGGATTAAGATAATATGACGTATCATCGTTATCGTAAAAAATTGGACTTCTGCAACTTCCGTAAGCCCAAAAATTTGCTGAAGAGTCAAATTGTCCTTTAGTGCTATTTCCTACTCGGAAACCTACTAGACTTTCAGACATTAAATAAACATTTCCGCCAGCATAAACACCGGGGTAATTATAAGCGGCTCCAACTCTCACAACCGCTCCGGTAGATTCAGGATTACTTACTATAATACCAGATGTATTTTGAATACTAAAGGTACATGAGCCACCACAGAAAAAATTAAAACTAGATGTTGGATCTAGATAATAACCTGTATTATTACTATCATAGAAAATTGGTGCGCGCCAAGAAGAATCTGATTGACCGTAACCGCTTGTCCAAATTTTTGGATCGCTTTGTCCAATAGTTGCATGAATCGCACCTGCTGCTGCTACATACAATCCCCAATCGCCAGTTTTGCCGCCTCCCCAAAAATTTGAATGTGAATATCCAATGCCATACATGTTGGAGAGACCCGCATCGATTGGATTATAAGAACTGCCAATTGTATAAATCGGATTGCTTTTAGTAGAATTATCTCCAACGTTATTGTATGTTCCTTCCAACCAACCAGCCACCGATGTGCTGCGACGAATCGGAGTGCTATAAGTATTATTTCCCGTCCATGTCTGGTTATTTCCAAGAATTGTTGCACCTGAAGTTCCCTGTGCGCCTTGAGCTCCAGTAGAACCTGTGCTGCCAGTTGCCCCAGTAGAACCTGCTGCGCCCTGAGTGCCATTGGTTCCGTTTGTGCCGTTTGCACCCGTAATACCTTGGCGTCCCTGGATACCCTGAATACCTTGTGTGCCTGTCGAACCTTGAGTTCCAAGTGTGCCTTGGATACCTTGAATGCCTTGAATACCTTGAATACCTTGTGCGCCTTGAGCGCCTACCGCACCCTGAGCACCGAGCGTACCTTGCGCTCCGGTAATACCTTGAATTCCTTGGATACCTTGCGTACCCTGAGTTCCTTGAAGACCTTGGGTACCTTGCGTACCCTGGACTCCTTGAATTCCTTGGATGCCTTGAACACCTTGTTCACCTTGAAGACCTTGGGCGCCTTGTGTTCCCTGAGTTCCTTGCGTACCTTGAATACCTTGGACTCCTTGGGTGCCCTGAGCTCCTTGAAGGCCTTGGGTACCTTGAGTGCCTTGGATACCTTGAGGTCCTTGAACACCGGCATTGATTGACACCCAATAATTACCATTCCACTGCCAGCTCTTACCATTATAGCTGTAAATGTCGTTGGTGAGTGGAGAATTTGGAAATGAAAGTGCCATAAGAGTATATCTCTATTTATTCAGCCGTAGAAGAAGCATCGAGAACCGAGATGGGTTTTAACGGTTCAACAATAACTTTACCATTATCATCTGTCCAGTCGGTATCAAGCATATGCTTGTCTTTACGTTCGCCAATGACCATCCAAGAGATTTCGTCGGTACAAGCGGAGTCTTGAGCTTCGATTGTGAGAATATTGCCTGTAACTTTACCACGAATTGCCGTCCAACCACTTTCATTTGTGGTGAAGCATTGAACTTCACGACACAGAACTTCAAAGGTACCTTCTGTCATTGTTGCAGCAGTATCAATATTGACTGATGCGGCACCATTAGCGAGAGTTACTTTACCGCGATAGATAAGGTCTGCTTGCGGACCTTCGATGAATGAGTGAACAAGGTGATGTGTTTCTGATTTAGAAGCAAGTGGATGTTCAATGCGGAACGAGCCAGAACCCTTTGAAAGAGAACCTGCGATAACAACTGCTCCTCCCGAATCAATTGTAAAAGCTGCACCAAAGCTAGTTCCGGGATTGATTGTCCATTGGTTAGCGTTGACGCCCCAAGACCACCATTGATGAGTGCCACTCCCATTGGTTGACGCCATAAGATTTAAGGCGTTTAGGGAATTACCCGTTGGGTGCATTTGCGTCAGACGACCAGCGCCACCATAAATAGTAGCGATATGTAATGACGCATCAGCCGTGAACGAAGCAGAGTTGATTCCGATTGCTCCACCAACTACGGATAATTTTGCGTTCGCTCCGGGGAGTCCTCCGATTCCGACAGCGCCGTTAAAGTAATTAACGTCAGCGGAGTTTTCTTGGTAGATACCGTATCCGGTTGTAACGCCCGTTACTTTCTGTTGAGCAATATATAAGCCATAAGCATTAGTTAAAGATGAATTGGCTACTAAGGATGGGCTATTAGCGGTAAAATTATAGCCATTGGTTATAACCTGAAAATTTAGCGTATTTGTAAGCTGAGATTGTATCGCGTAAGCATTAGTCACGCTTCCCCAGCTTTCTTTTGCCGTTACCCGAAGACCAATAAGAGAACCCGACAAATTAGCGCCAGATGCACCAGAATGGGTTGCCGATATGTCATAGCCAATGTAAGTAGCCGAGGATGCAGCGGGACCAGCAATAAACGCCAAAGAATTATTTGTGTATGAGCTGGTGCTGGTCGTGGTGTTGGTTACAGCTAATTTACTGCTGATCGCGAGTCCATTAGTGGAATCCAAGGACATTAACTGAGCATAGCCACCCTGCCTCCATCGGAAAGTTGTGTTGTGATTTCCGCCGAAATAGAAGTTGCCAGAATTAGAGCCTGTGCGCTCGGCAGACATTTCAAAAGTGTAGTCAGATGCCGAACCACCCGTCATTGTAATATAGCAATTATTGCCTCCAGTTCTGCTGAACGCAGCAACAGTATCTCCGTCAGAACGAAGAACTACTAATTTTGCCGAAGGACTCGTCGTGCCGATGCCGACATTACCTGCATTAGTAATGTACATCGGAAGAACGGAATCTGTTCTATTTGCAAAATATGTTCCCAAACTATCAGATCCAAAAGCCCACGTTTTTGAACTTGATGTTCTGGTCCAAGAAATCTGATATTCAGACGATGTTTGAACGTCTAGTCTATACGCAGGACTCGCCGTACCTACTCCCAAATTTCCAGAGGTATTCAATATCATTACCCTAACATGACTATATACGTCACCAGCTGTACCTGATGGGGCAATAAACCAACTATGTTCACCGTTATACTGCAGGTACTGTGAAGCAAAATTTGTATTTAAATATCTGAGATTTGTTCCATCATAATATGTATTGGCGTATAAACGCACAACAGAAGTTGAACCAGTATCGGTTGCCAAAGCTCCCGATTGACCGATCTGTAGAACTTTATATGTACTTGCCCACGCACTCGGCGTCACGCCGATGCCGACGTTACCTGAACCAGTGATACGCATCCGCTCCGTCATCGCTACGCTGCCATTTTCTGTTGTTTGGAACAGAATGGCAGTACCAGAGCTTGTGGCCGAATGGGCGCCTTCGGCTTTACCAGCTATCCAAGCTCCGCGACGGTAAGTAGTTCCGTTATAGCCTCCTAATTGTAAAAATCCAAGATCGTCACCATCTTGAACAGCGGTCGGTGATGCAATGGTCCCTCTCGCTGCTGCCAAAAGCATAACTGGTTGACCAGCAGCAGCGCCAAGAGCAGAGCGTATATGAAGTCGTTCTGTATTGCTAACTCCCTGTAATACAATGGATGGATCGCCAGCAGCAAGAGTTGTAGAAGAAGAAACGGTTACACTACCACTCGCGCTCAACGTCGTAAACGCATTTGTTCCGGTCCAAGTATTATTGGTTTCAAGAATAGATGCACCAGAAATACCTTGAATACCCTGAATGCCTTGTGCGCCTTGTGTTCCCCGAGAACCTTGAATACCTTGTGCGCCTTGTGTTCCCTGTGTACCTTGGGCACCCTGAGCACCCATGATACCTTGGAGACCCTGTGTTCCCTGTGTACCTTGGATGCCAGTAACACCCTGAGCACCGGTGACACCTTGGATACCTTGGATACCCTGAAGCCCCTGCGAACCCTGAGTACCTAAAAGACCCTGGATACCTTGAGTGCCCTGTGTTCCTTGGTAGCCTTGGATACCCTGTGTTCCCTGAACGCCAGTGATGGTATTATTGGCCCAATAGGTGCCGCTCCACGTCCATGTTCTTGAACCTGAGGTTACTTGCTGTCCGGGAGTCGGTGATGTTGGAAAATCAATAGCCATAGTTTTGAGTATTTATTACTTAGATTCAAGTGCGGCGACACGTTGGCGAAGCGACTGAAGTTCCGCAACTAGATTTGCGATTACTTCAGCGGAGCTGGCTTGCATGGACTGATAGATAGGCTTTCCGTCGTTATCCACGGCATCCTTTTCGCCGCTCACGGACGAAGGAGATACCTCAGCAAATTCGTGAGCAACAAAACCCACAAACTTTTTGCCACTTTCTTTCCATGTTCCAACCTTTGGCTTTAGAGCGTCAATGAACGCACCGCTGTCCGTAAGTGGGCCAGTGATTTCTTTTAGACGGTAATCGGAAGTCGTGGCATAGATTGTAACTGTTCCATTATATCCAATAGAACCGACACCAGAACCAGCAGAACTAATAAAATTTATAAAAGCACCGTTAAAAGTTGTGGCATTTGTGGTCTGAACGCGAATACCATCTTGATTTAGTGAGTTAAACGCTACGGTTAAATAAGTATTACCAGATGCAGAAGTAGTGTTCAGCATCATGTAACCGCTGCTGTCGATGCGTGCGCGTTCGGAGCCGTTAGTAAAAAACCTAAGCGGCGTGGCTGTCGTTGTGTTTAATGTGATTCCGTTAGTTGTATCACAAGTTATTTGACCAACTCTTGTTGCCGTTGTGCCAAGATTGATTTGTGACCCAGTTGATGAACCTCTAATGTCTAAGCTAGTGTATCCAGAATCTGCAAATGGACTCGTCGTACCGATGCCGACGTTGCCGCTGCTTCCAACAAACTTGGCAATTTGTCCATTTTTTCCGTTATATATTTCTAAATCACGGAACTGCGTCGTACCTTGAGCGTAGCCAGAATAGTTTATTGCTATGGAATAATTTGAATTGGCTGATGTTTCGATGAGTTGATTGCCCAAGAACATTAACGAACCGTTTGAAACAGTTGTAGTGCTGCTCAACGCGCC
>Ga0209599_10000639_pt1 | contig 21261 bp, 20 predicted proteins | sample Shrwel_input2_FT_FD_187534 | JGI IMG/M metagenome (GOLD analysis project Ga0209599, IMG submission 187534) | Subsurface microbial communities from deep shales in Ohio, USA - Utica-3 well 1 S input2 FT (SPAdes) (version 2) ... | reverse complement strand
TAGCGCCTGTCGTAGCCGTACCAGCCCCATTACGGGCATACGGCTTCACCAGTCTAGCCCTGATTGGCGATCAGGGATCTGGTCGGCGGAAAGAAAAAACGGAGGTTGGCGACCTCCGCTAAAGAACGAAGATCACCACTCTGATTCATTGGCGACGAGCCATTATCGTCGATATGTCGTAGCAGGGCAACGCCCTGCGGAATCTCTTATTATAATAACGCTACTATTTTCAATATTTACTACTTTTAAACCTAGTGATTGTAGTTGCTACCCTTTATGTCGTCGCATGGTAATGTTAAGATTACCCCACCATAAACCAATATTTTATACACTCCCAATGATTGAATGTGAAAGCAAGATACTAGCGATGCAACGGCTACAAGATGCCGCTCGTTTTGATTATCATCTGTATTTTCAAGGTGAATTTGGTCTTGAGAAATTACCTGCCATCGCCAAAAAGTTTGCCCGTGAATACGATACCGAGCTGACGAAATCCCAGCGTAGTCGTCGTAAATTATCGGGTGAAGCGGTCACGCAGTTTTTAGTCTGGAAACCTGAGAGCGGTGATGCGGCCACATTTTGGTTATTGACCACAGGCGGCAAAGGTCGCGTTATGGATCGAGAAACTTTTGTTGATCTGCGAGACAAAGAACACCGCATTTCACTGACGGGGTACGAATTAGTCCATGACGGTGTTTCGTGGTCGTGGCGAATGGAGAAGACCACCTACACCAATCACCAAAAACGGCTTCGGAACGCGATACTGGCTAAAAACAACCTTGCCCTTGAAATGGCTATCGCCTCCCTGTTTGGCAGTCCAGGCTTTCGCTTGGTCCGCCGTCAGGTCGGCATGTTGAGTAAGTGGCTTCGGGCAGAGTGGTTGAGATTACGGAAGGATAATGAGCCGATGCCTACCCTGCCGACATTTTTAGCGTATGTCCGCCGACTGCCAAATCCTGTGCCGAAAAAGAAGGTAAAGAAAGTAGCTGAGTCGGCTAAGACTTAACGGATTTAGATCCCGTTTTTGAGCTGGTTCTGACGAGCACAGATGTCGCCTGTGGTTAACTACCTATTCGGCAGTGAACAGAAGCGATTTCGCAGTATTAATGCTTCAATTACCTCTTAACTATCTATCCGACAGTGAACTGCTTCAAATGGAATATACATTAACCCATCAGCCTCTTAACTATCTATCCGATAGTAAAATATGGCATTTAGAGTATATGACACTGATTGCTAAAAGAAAAAGCAATCAATTACAGACTACTCCCCTTTTTTTGATAACGCATAACTTATTGCTTTATTAAAGCCATTTGTCGGTTTAAAAAGTGGTAAAAATCTACGGGTAAGCTAAATGTAACAGTCATTTTCCGAAAGTAGCATTTATGCGTCAGCTAATATGGGTATGCCCCTAATTGGCGATGGGCAATGATAGCCGAGCAGTACGACAATCACCTGAGTTCAAATAGTGTATTTTATACACTCCCTAAAATGATTTGCATTACTTCAATCACGTATTTTCAGTTTTTATAAATTCTACGAAGTCATGACGAAACATCGCTTTGTCTTCGGGTTTGTTTCCTTTTTTAATTTCTTCTTTCCACATTTTTTTCAGAGCATCGCTTAGTTGGGAAAAGAAAATATCGCGCATTGCGTCTTGCGTTATTTCACTGAGTGACCAAAAGTTTTCTAATGCTGCGATGTTTGCTTGCTGCTCATTGTGGCGCGGCTCTTCTTCATGCTTTTCTTCCTTGTGCTTCTCATTTTTAATAGTCTGTTTTTGTTGTTCTTCGCGCTTACGCTGCTCTTCTTCCCAATCTTTCCCAGCATCTAGCTCAATGCACTTGGCGAGATAGGCAATAGGATTTTTTACTTCCCCAGATTTTTGCATAGCCATCGTATAAGCCACATTACGTAGCACTTTGCCTACCCCAAATTTTCTTACCCACTTCGTCGCGGTATCTTCGGTGATGCCGAACGTCATAAGCATTTTTGTAGCATCGTTTGGCTTTTTTTCATCATCGCTCGATACGTGTAAATCCAGCACTATCAGTTTTTTTGGCTCAACCGTAACTTTTACTTCCGCAATTGATTTTCCTTTTTTGATGTAATCAACTTGTATGATCCGAAGATCAGAATACTCATCAATTTCTTTAAGTGCAGGTGCGATGACACGCTTTTTTAAGTCCTGAAAAACACTGTATTCGTTTTTTTCCAACTGCATGTACTTACGAATATCTTCAATAGAAAACACTCGATAAAACTGTCCTCCTTTCCCTTGGAACTCTTTCACTTTAAGCAGTTCATAAAAACGGATGGAGTACGACGATTTAAACTGAGCAATCGCGCCTATGTGATATTGAGTAAAGTGATCTTTCAATTGAAATAGATATGGCCTTAATGCTTTGTCAAAACGAACACTAATTATTCCTGAACCTTTTACATAACGGATATTTGAGAACCAATGAACCAACTCGACAACATCATCTTTTGATATATCTACCGTTCTGGTCATCAAGGTTTTTACAGCATCTTGAATCTTGACGTAGAAATCTTTGTCATGCACACCAAACATTTCGGCAACGTCAGATGCTCGAATAACATAGTCAGCAAAATCATCATCATCTGGGCTAAGAATGGTAATCAGATTGAGGATTAAGCGTTGTTCATTGAGCGAGAGCTTGTACTTCGCCTCAATCAACTCATTATGCTTTCTGACGACTAACGATCCCTCTTTGCTTGCACTCATCAAAATCCCTCGAAATTCCATAATAAAGTTAGTTATATACGCAAATCTCAAGATTAAAACAAGGGACATCTTTAAAATTTGACCCTTCTTTATTTTGGCTTTTTGACCCGCTTTTTGTCCCTAGTTAGCCATAATCGAATTATAAATATACTAATAAACCTATTTATTCGGCTCGTTTAGCACAAAACAAAAGGACACATTTTTAGAGAGTCCCTATTTAAAACGGTTTTTAGACCTAATTAAAGCAATAATAAGCATCAAAAGGGACACATTATAGACTTGTCCCTACTTCACCCGCTTTTTGTCCCTACTTCACCCGCTTTTTGTCCCTACTTCACCCGCTTTTTGTCCCTACTTCACCCGCTTTTTGTCCCTACATGTCGTTGTAACACATTGTTCTATAAGGAGTTTTCGACCCCTATAAACTATATAAAGTAAATAAATAAAGAAACAACAGGGGGGAAACTCATTTTTCCCCCTATTTCGCCTCTGGCTCAATGTGTGTGTTTTTCTTTTTTTTGGTTATAAAAACCATTTTGGTGTTGATGCAACAAAACAAAAAACAGTCCAAATTGAGAAGTCACAACTTTTCAGTGTGTTTTAAACAGATCTATTAAGTTGGATCTGATGTATCTCAGAGTCAAAAACGATAGTTTTAAGTATTCAGTGTGAAAGAAAACCAATTTTTGTTTTTAACTAAGCAGGAAATGCGACCAAACGCGCAGAAACAGCGTTTTAAGGGGCAAATAACTATTTTTCCAACTTGTGTACTACTTTGAATCTAAAGGCTCTATTTCGGCTGTTTTAGAAGGACTGGGCATTAGGTATCGTTGTAGAGCCTCTGGTTGAGAAAAAGAACATTTCTTTTTGCTGTAATTTGTACTTTTTAGTGGTTATTTCAGTCTTTCTGGATGAGCGTTTAGTCAATTGAATCTCAAAGTTCTAATGAGATTGAATAAAAAATAATCCCATGCTAATTTGAGTAAATGAGTATTTGAGTATGAGTGAGCATTTTGAAAATCATCGCCCTGCTGAACGAAAAAGGAGGTTCTGGGAAATCTACCTTGAGTATTAATATTGCGACTGCGTTACACCGTCGAGGTGAAAAAGTGGTCTTGATTGATGCTGATCCTCAAGGAACTGCTCGTGATTGGCGAGAAGCGTCACCAGAGAACGCAGACTTACCTTCCGTGGTTGCCTTAGATCGCCCTGAACTTTTGCTGTCATCCATCAAAGCAATAGCTGCAAATTGGGTGATTATTGACACCCCTGCTAAAGCGGAGCGCATGAGTGCTAATGTTATCCGAATAGCAAACATCGCCTTGATTCCTGTTCAACCCAGTGCGGCTGACGTTTGGGCATCGGCTGCGGCTGTTAAATTAGTACAGTCTAAAATTGATGTGGGTGGACAGATTCATGCCGCTTTTATCGCCACTCGTGTGAGTGGGCAAACCAAACTGTCAAAAGAAATTTTGGCGGGAAATTGGAATGAATACGGCCTTCCTTTGATGGCTACTGCCATTGCAAATAGGGTGTCGTACGCTCAATCACTGAGTGATGGGTTGTCAGTTTTTGACACGACAGATCAAGCTGCCAAAGTAGAAATTGATGCATTAATCACAGAGCTGGAGACGAAAGGATGGCTCTAAAATCAAAAAAACTGGATGAAGTACGCTCAAGTATTCCTGTAGATATCGTGACACAAGAGCAAATTGTCCGAATAAATCTTAACGTACCTAAATCGACTCGTGCGCGATGGAAATCTGAGGCTGCACGACAAGGCCGCCCTTTGGCTGAACTTATTATTGACAGTGTTGAAGCTCATTTGAGTAAATGAGTATTTACTCAAATGAGTCTAAAAGTAAAAAATCAACGAAGACAACTACGCCATTCTGATGACGTTTTTTAAAGCTAGCGTCTAGCGATTAAAAAATATACATGTTAAATAAAACGTACTTTCCTTAACACGTCAGTGGCAACGTGTTAAGGAAATGCCACTTTTCTTAACATGTTCTAGTTTCCCTATGTCACTTAGCCGCCCTCAAAAAACTATCAATAATGAGTAAATACTCAATTGAGTATTTACTCATTATTGATAATTATAACTATTTTCTAGATCATAAAGTTGATCAAGAGCGTTGGCTTTCAGTTGTGTTGAGGCTTATTTCACGATTTTTGGAATGTGATTAGTTGCTGGAAAAGTTAGCATTGTTTGAGTGGCTGTTTAATTTTACGCACTTATAGCTCACAAAATAATTTTAAATTGTGAGTAATAAGTCGTTTTTTTATAAAAAATAGTGATCTATAAATCCTTTATTTTGTTGATATTAGGAGTTATAAATCACATAATATAAAAAATAAGTGAGGTTTAAGTTATGAAAACATTTGCCGAAGAAACAAGAATACGACAGGTAGATGAAGGATTGACTGTTTGGCGTAAGGCGAATCTCCCTCGTAGGCCGCCACAGGGTTGGATAAAAACTATCCGTATGGCATTGGGCATGACGAGCAGTGCATTGGCGCAACGCGTGGGTGATGTGAGTGATTCTGCTATTCGGAAACTTGAGCTTGCTGAGGCAGAAGATGCCATTACCTTGGCCAGTTTACGAAGAGTGGCAGAGGCACTTGATTGTGAGTTGCAGTATGCCCTTATTCCTAGACTGCCCTTAAAACAGATGTTGTCAGAACAGGCCAGCATTGTTGCTGGGAAGCAGATGGAGCGTGTTTCACATACGATGGCATTAGAGGATCAAAAAGTAAGAGATTCTGTCACGATGGCTCAAAAAAAGTTATTGATGGAATCGTTGTTGGCTGGGTCTAAGCGGAGACTGTGGTGAAGGATTTTGAATATGCACTCGGTGCAACCCCGCTTGATCCTGATGAGGCGCAAGGACTTATTCCGCGTCACATAACCACTCAAGGCGAGCTGAATGAATGGGAGCAGCAAAACATCACCCAAGGCATGATGTGGGCGTATGGACGGCGTAATCCTGATTTGTTGTCAGAAAAATTCTTGGTTGATTTACACAAAAAGATGCTGAATGAAACGTGGAGCTGGGCGGGTACTTTTCGACGTTCGGATAAAAATATCGGCCCTGCTTGGCATACTGTCCCTGTGCAGCTAAGGCATTTGCTGGACGATGTTCGTTATCAGATGGAACACAACTCATTTTCGCGTGATGAGCTGGTTGCTCGTTTTCATCATCGTTTAGTGCTGATACATCCTTTTCCCAATGGCAATGGCCGACACGCTCGGTTGATGGCTGATTTACTGATTCATCAACTTGGCGGGAATCCTTTTACATGGGGTGGTAGCTCATTGGATAAGGCCAGCGAAATAAGAACACGCTATATCAATGCGCTTAGAGCGGCTGATAAAGGGGATATTGTCCCGCTCGTTTTATTTATGCGGAGCTAAAAGTATCTACTCTGCGTTAATCTTAGCGTGTGAAAATTTGCTTATGATGGTGTAAATACTCATTTGAGTAAAAGAGTATTTGAGTATGTTTCGACAATGATGCTGTACCATTGTGGTGTGCAGTATTGCTTGTTGATTCTAGCGTATTTTTATATCAATGATGAGTAAATACTCAATTGAGTATTTACTCATCATTGATATGTATAGCTAATTTATTGTTTAGATGAATTTAGCTTGCGGTTGTATTTTTCGTTTTATGAATTAAGACTCTCTATAAAGGACACTATGAATATCGTCGAATTAGAACGCACCTTATGGGCAACTGCCGATAAGCTCCGCGCCAACATGGACGCAGCCGAATACAAACATATTGTGCTTGGCCTTATCTTTTTAAAATATATCTCCGATACCTTTGCTGCTCGTCGTGCCGAATTAACACGCCGTTTTGCTGATGTGAACGATGACTATTATCTCCCTGATGCCGACGAACAGCTTTTAGCCGAAGAATTAGAAGACCGCGATTATTACCGCGAAGTAAATGCTTTTTGGGTGCATGAAGCCGCCCGTTGGGAAGCTCTACGCACTATGGCAAAACAGCCTGATATTGGCAAACGTATTGATGATGCGTTGGCGTTAATCGAAAGCGAAAACCCCAAACTTAAAGGCATTTTAGATAAACGCTATGCCCGCGCTCAATTGCCCGATGGCAAATTAGGCGAGTTAGTCGATTTAGTGTCGATGATTGGTTTTGGTGTCGATGCCAGCCAAGCGCGTGATGTGTTAGGTCAAATTTACGAATACTTTTTAGGTCAGTTTGCCAGTGCCGAGGGCAAGCGTGGCGGCCAGTTCTATACGCCAGCCAGTATTGTTAAAACCCTTGTTGCCGTTCTTGCGCCACATTCGGGCAAAGTTTATGACCCGTGTTGTGGTTCGGGCGGTATGTTTGTGCAGTCGGAAAAGTTTATTGAAGCACACGGCGGCAAGTTGGGTGATGTTTCTATTTATGGTCAGGAGTCGAATCCGACCACATGGCGACTAGCTGCCATGAACCTTGCTATTCGAGGCATTGAGTTTAATTTAGGCCGCGAACCTGCCGACACCTTTACTCGTAATCAACACGCTGACTTACGCGCCGATTTTATTTTAGCGAATCCACCGTTCAATATTAGTGATTGGTGGAGCGGTAGCTTGATGGGTGATCCGCGCTGGGAGTTTGGCGACCCACCACAGGGCAACGCTAACTTTGCATGGTTACAGCATATGTTGTATCACCTCAAGCCGACAGGACGGGCAGGGATTGTGTTGGCGAATGGTTCGATGAGTTCGACGCAAAACAGCGAAGGGCAAATTCGCCAAGCGATGATTGAAGCTGACGTGGTGGAAGTGATGGTGGCTTTGCCGAGTCAGTTATTTTTTAACACGCAAATTCCTGCTTGTTTGTGGTTTTTAGCCAAGCAAAAAACGGTTCGTAAAGGGCAGGTGTTGTTTATTGATGCCCGTAAATTGGGGCAGATGATTAGCCGTTCGCAATGTGAAATGTCTGATGCCGATATTGCCCGTATTGGCGATACCGTAGCCGCTTGGCGTGGTGAGGCAGGGGCGCAAGAGTACGCAGACATAGCAGGTTTTTGCCGTAGTGTACCTTTGGCGGAGATTGCCGAGCATGGCCATGTTTTGACGGCTGGGCGTTATGTTGGCGCAGAAGAGGTGGATGATGACGACGAAGTGTTTGCGGAGAAAATGCAAAAGCTGACGGAAAAGTTAGCGGAGCAGATGGCGAAAGGGGCGGAGCTTGACCAAGTGATTAGGCAGAAGTTGGGAGGGCTTGGGTATGAGTTCTGAATATCCAAAAGCCTTAATCATGCCTTTATTTGCACTGACAGTGCAGCAATCTTGGACTTGGAAGCGATTAGATGAAATTTCAACAATATTTGATTGTCCACATTCAACGCCGCAGTTAGTTAGTGATCTTCAAACACCTTATATTGCTAGATCGCAAGATATTCGTACTGGTGTGTTCTTGTTGAATCAAGCAGCTAGAGTTTCCAATGAAACTTATGTCGAACGGATAAAAAGAGCTATCCCTGAATATGGTGATTTGCTTTACAGCAGAGAAGGAACTTATTTTGGAATTGCTGCTGAGGTTCCAAAGGCGATTGAGGTATGTCTTGGGCAGCGTATGGTTCTTATTAAACCTAAGCATGCTGTTATCAATCATTCTTTTTTAATGTATTGGTTGAACTCGCCTCAAGTATCTAGTCATATTAATGGCTTTAGAGATGGTACAGTTGCGGAACGACTTAATTTACCAACAATCAGAGGATTGGCTGTAGCGTTCCCACCATTAGAAGTGCAGAAAAATATTGCAAGTATTTTAACTTGTATTGAAAGTCGCATTTCCCTTCTCCGCGAAACTAACACCACCCTAGAAGCCATCGCCCAAACCTTATTTAAGTCATGGTTTGTGGATTTTGACCCCGTAAAAGCCAAAGCCGAAGGTTGCCTACCCGAAGGTATGGATGAAGCCACCGCCGCGCTATTTCCGAATGAGTTTGAGGAGTCGGCGTTGGGGTTAATTCCGAAGGGGTGGAGGGTTGGGATGTTGGGGGATATTGCTCGTTTGCATAAAGGCTCTATTAATCCACTTCATCATCAAAATACAGTCTTTGAGCATTATAGCTTGCCATCTTTTGATAATGGGCAGTCTCCAGTTATGGAGGCTGGTATAGAGATTAAAAGCAACAAAACATCTGTTCCAAAAAATGCGGTTTTATTATCAAAGTTAAATCCACATATTCCGAGGGTTTGGTTGCCAAGTAAAATTGGAGACAACGCCGTATGTTCAACTGAGTTTTTGGTTTTTGTTCCTGCTGATGGGGCATCTAAAGAACAGGTTTACTGCACATTTATAGCTGGCTCATTCCAAAGTTCATTACTACAACTTGTAACTGGTACTTCAAATAGTCATCAACGAGTTAAGCCTGATACTGTTTCAGCATTGCCAATGGTCATTCCTTCCAGCGATATACAAAAAGTATTTGAGGCGGTTGCTAAACCATTGTTTGCTAGAGTCGGACATAATAGACAAAAAGCCCAAACACTCACCACCCTCCGCGACACCTTATTACCGCGCCTAATCAGCGGCCAACTACGCCTTAAACAAGCCCGAGAAATAATGGATGAGGTTGGGGCATAAAAAATAAAGTTCGGAGAAAACAGGTATTTGGGCAGCAGCTTACTGCCCAATTTTTCTTAAAAAGGATTTATTGAATAGAGAAAACGCTATATCAAGGCTTGTTGTTTGATGCGTGCCGCCGCCTGTTCATAACTTTCCCCTGCACGCGCCAAGCGTTCAATATCCGCTTTTAAAACCCCGTGTATGGTTTCTCCTTGTGGTGGCTTTTTCTTAGCGCGTGGCTTAGGTTCAACAGCAATTTTAGGGCTGAACACAAACGTAAAATGCGTTACCAAACGCCCCGTTTTACGTTGCGTGTAACTGACGGTTAAATCGGAATGGGCATTAATTTGAGTGATGGCAGGTTCTATCACGTATTTTTTAAAATCAAACATACGCTCATATTCATTTTCAATTTCTAATTGTTGCTTAAGCCAATCTAGCCTAACTTCTCTTTTACCAATGCAATCCCATTGTTTAAGTAGCTCATATAACCGAATGGCGTAAATACTGCTCATGCTAGAGATTGAAACAAGCGGATATTTAGTAAATTGTTCTTTTAGCATCGACAAATAAGGAATTATTTTTTGGGCAAACATTAAGCGCAACGTACCTGTTTCGGGAATGTAATCAATACTACTAATCCACCGTGTTTTAGTTTTTGTTAATGTCGGAAAGTCAGGGTCAGGCTGATGAATAATTAACGTTCGTTCATAGAGTCTTTCGGCAACCTTAATCAGCTCTTGATAGGCATTATTCACATCCATATCAAAATAAGCCGAAAAATCCTCTGCATGAATAGAAAACATATCGTCTGCACACAAAGGTTTTTGACGATGAATTTTAGTAATCGCTATCAAAATGACGCGTTGCTCATTAAGTGTTAATTGATAACTTGCCTCAATCAAATGATTAGACTTTACCACCAGTTCATTTTTAGCCATTTGAATACCTCTATATTAAACGAATGATATAATATATTACTCGTTTAATACAGGGTTTTTCTCGTCTTATCAACAGGGTTTTTCTCGTCTAATGCAGGGTTTTTCTCGTCTTATCCTCACATAACCTTATGATGCAACAAGGTTTTTTACGCGCTAAAAGGTATTAAAAGGAATACATAAAAGGAAAAGAGATTGATTTTTTTGTTTTTTTCTTAAATTGCGTGGGACGGTTTGCCTATCCGCCTGTATATTACAATTGGTCAGCAAGCGGCTGACAAATTAGCGATTAAATAAAAAGGACTAATAACAGATGATGACCGAAGACCAACTCGAACAAGAAACCCTCGGCTGGTTGGCAGAACTTGGTTATAAGGTTGTCAATGGTTTAGACATCGCCCCCGATGGTAGTAATCCAGAGCGTAGCAATTTTCAGCAAGTGGTGTTAATCGAACGCCTACGCCAAGCTATTGCTAAACTCAATCCCAACATCCCCTCTACAGCTCGTGAGCAAGCCCTCAACCAAGTTTTAAACTTAGATACACCAATACAATTGGTTGCTAATCGTCGTTTTCATGGTTTATTGGTGAATGGTGTTCCCGTTGAATACCAAAAAGACGGCGAAACACGCGGCGATTATGTTCGTTTAGTGGATTTTGAGAATAAACATAATGATTGGTTAGCTGTTAATCAATTTTCGATTAAAGGCGCAAAACATACACGCCGACCCGATATTATTCTTTTTGTGAATGGTTTACCTTTAGTCGTCATTGAGTTAAAAAATCCTACCGATGAAAAAGCCGATATTTGGAAAGCCTACGACCAACTGCAAACCTACAAAGAGCAAATCAGTGACTTATTCCAATACAACGAAATTTTAGTCATTAGTGACGGCACCGAAGCCAAAATGGGTTCGCTGTCCAGTAATGGCGAACGCTTTATGGCATGGCGCACCATCGACGGTGAAGCCTTAGACCCACTTGGGCAATTTAACGAACTGGAAACGCTGACACGCGGCATTCTTGCCCCTGAAATGCTGTTGGATTATTTACGCTTTTTTATTCTCTATGAAGATGATGGCCAACTGATAAAGAAAATTGCGGGCTATCACCAGTTTCACGCGGTACGGTCAGCCATTGTCAAAGTCGTCACCGCTTCACGTCCTGAAGGCGATCAAAAGGGTGGAGTGGTTTGGCATACGCAAGGCAGTGGTAAAAGCATTACCATGACCTGTTTTGCTGCGCGTGTTATGCGTGAGTCGGCAATGGAAAATCCGACGATTGTTGTTATTACCGACCGCAACGACTTAGATGGTCAATTGTTTGGCGTGTTCTCATTAGCTCAAGACTTACTACGGGAACAACCCGTACAAGCGGATACGCGCCAAGACCTGCGCGATAAACTGTCTCTTCGTCCTGCTGGCGGGATTGTTTTCGCTACGATTCAGAAATTTACTCTTGCCGATGACGAAAACAAATTTCCCGTATTATCTGATCGTCACAACATTGTTGTGATTGCTGACGAAGCGCACCGTACCCAATATGGCTTTAATGCCACACTCAAAGGCGAAGCAGGGCAAGAACGCTATCAAGTCGGTTATGCCCAACACTTACGCGATGCCTTGCCTAATGCTACTTTTGTTGCTTTTACAGGAACGCCCGTATCAAGTGAAGACCGCGACACTCGTGCCGTGTTTGGTGATTACATCCACGTCTATGATATGCAGCAAGCCAAAGAAGACGGCGCAACGGTCGCTATCTATTACGAATCACGGTTAGCAAAACTAGGTCTGAAAGAAAGCGAATTACAGCATATCGACGAGGATATTGATGAATTAGCCGAAGATGAAGAAGAAAACGAACAATCTCGACTAAAAAGCCGTTGGGCTGCTTTGGAGGGGATTGTCGGTGCTGAACCTCGTATTGCTCAAGTTGCCGCCGATTTAGTCACGCATTTTGAAGAGCGTAACCAAGCACAAAAAGGTAAGGCGATGATTGTTGCCATGAGCCGTGAAATCTGCGTTCATTTATATAATGCCATCATCAAACTACGCCCTGATTGGCACAATGACGACCCAGAGCAAGGCGCAATCAAAATTGTGATGACAGGCAGTGCCAGCGACAAAGCCTTATTACGTCCGCATATTTACTCGCACTACGTTAAAAAACGCTTAGAAAAGCGATTCAAAGATCCTCAAGACCCGCTACAAATCGTCATTGTCCGCGATATGTGGCTCACAGGATTTGACGCGCCCTGTGTCCATACCTTGTATATTGATAAGCCAATGAAAGGCCACAACCTCATGCAAGCCATAGCCCGTGTTAATCGCGTGTTTAAGGATAAGCAGGGCGGCTTAGTGGTGGATTACATTGGTATTGCCAATGAACTCAAGGCTGCTATTAGAGAATACACCAACAGCAAAGGCCGAGGCCGACCGACTGTAGATGCCAGCGAAGCCTACGCTGTATTAGCCGAAAAGCTTGATGTCCTGCATGGCATGGTTCATGGTTTTGACTACAGTGGCTTTTTGACAGGCGGTCATAAGCTACTAGCACAAACAGCTAACTTTGTTTTAGGGCTAGAGGACGGCAAAAAACGCTTTGCCGATACCACTTTAGCCATGAGTAAAGCCTTTACCTTATGTTGTACCCTCGATGAAGCCAAAGCGGTACGCGAAGAAGTTGCTTTTTTTCAGGCAGTAAAAGTATTACTGACTAAGCGCGAGTTGAGCCAAAAGAAACTTACCAACGAAGAGCGCGAATTGGCGATTCGGCAGATTATTGGTCAAGCCATTGTTTCCGAAGATGTGGTCGATATTTTTGATGCCGTTGGTTTAGAAAAGCCCAATATTGGCTTACTCGATGAAGCCTTTTTAGATGAAATACGCCACTTGCCCGAACGTAATTTAGCTGTGGAGTTGTTAGAGCGTTTGCTAGAAGGTGAAATTAAAAGCCGTTTTAAAACCAATGTTTCCCAAGAAAAGAAATTTTCTGACCTGCTCACCAATGTCATCAAACGCTATCAAAACCGCTCGATAGAAACGGCGCAGGTGATTGAAGAACTCATCGACATGGCAAAGAAGTTTCAAGCAGCGGCCAGTCGAGGTGAAACACTTGGGCTAAACGATGATGAATTAGCGTTTTATGATGCGCTCGCCAATAACGAAGCCTCGGTACGCGAGCTGGGCGATGATATTTTACGTGCCATTGCTTTTGAGCTGACTGAAAGCCTACGCAAGAATATTAGTGTCGATTGGGAAAAGCGCGACAGCGTACGAGCCAAGTTAAGGCTATTGGTTAAGAGAATTTTACGGAAGTATAAATATCCACCTGATCAGCAGGAAGAAGCCATTAACTTGGTGCTGCAACAGGCAGAGAGTTTGTCGGCGGAGTGGGTGGGGTTGGCTTGAGTATAGCTCATACTATAGTGACTATATTTTCACAGCAAAGACTCCCTGCTCAATGGTAAGCACACTGCTAGGAAAATACAAAAGAGCATTCAAGCTGAATGCTGTACATCCAGTTTCGTGGTTAGGCTAGTGATATGGATAGAGGTTTTTCGTCTATATAAACCCCTAGTGTCAAAGCATCATATTGATTGTAAAAGGTCTCAAAATAAAAGCGGTGCTCACTGCCATTATCGTCAGTAAGCATTAACTCAGTTGCTCCCAAGGGGCCTCCGCGTTTATCTGCACAGTAACCTTCAACACTGGTAAAAAGATCAAACTCAGTGATTCTATCAAATCGTGAAGCAAAGGCAGGGGATCTAATAAAGTGCCGACAAGGGTTTAGGATGTCAAAATCATCTGATCGACGGCTTGGGTGAGGATGTTCTGTCATCAAACCAACCATAGGACGCTCGTCTCCAGCAGCCTCAATAAATCGGTAGAATGTTGTCGAAAGAGTATTGCCAAATGTGTTACGCAAATTTTGAATGGACAGAATGTTAGGTGAGCAATCTTTGGCTTCCACTACAAAACGCTCACGCAGGAAAAGTAAACGACCTGCGGCATAATTAGCTTCAGCCTCTATTTGTTCATGGCAATCTTGAGAAATTGTTAGAGCAGTGTCACCTAACATCATATCCTCATGCCAAGGTAACAAGCTGTGCCCTATCTCGTGAGCCTCATTCCAACGATGTTTCTTTGTTGGTAGATTTTGGTCAAGCAAGATGCGTTTCTGATCAGGGATATACAATGCCTGTAACGATAGTTTCTTTATGGCATCCAGTAATAGAGTTGGGCGTTTGAACACTTGGATCGTTGCAACTCGAATGCGACTGACCACCTCTTGCATTAGATTTGGGTCATCTGCTGTGTAAAAAACTCGGTCAAGTTTCAATAGTTCTCTGACAATTACCAAATTTAAGGGAGGCTCGGGATTGCCGAGCCCTTCCAGAACCCTAGCTATTCGCTGGTCAATATCTTGTGCTGTCCGCAGTCGAAGCTGTCTATTTTTTGCCAAGGAATAGTATCTCCATCATTTATTTTTACTCAGCACGGCAACAAATGCCTCTAAAGCGGCTTGTTCTTCTGGGCTAAGTCTAGCGGTAGGGTCAGAACGAGCAGCAAAACGTACAGCTTCATTGAATAAAGCATCGTTTTTAGGAGCTGCTAAACCAGCCAATTGCAAAAGTTCAGCCTTAGGTAACTTAAAATGATTAGCAAGCTGATATACCGTTCTAGGATCAGCATTATGGTGGATATTATCTTCGATACTGACAATCTCATCTACATCGATATCTACCTTGTCTGCTAGATTCTCTATAGTTAGCCCTTCTTTCCTACGCATTAGTCGGATTAACCGTCCAAAGGCTATATGCGAAACATTTGAAGCTGCTGGATTGGCTATTGGTGCCTTGTGGCTGGTTGGGTCAACGGCAAGTAGGCCTGCGCCTATCTCGGCATTCCCCTCAAGCCTTGCCATGTTCAAGCACCATGCTTTCGAAATTTCAATCTTCATGGTTAGCTACCTTTATTGATAAATTCCTGCGCCTGCTCAGGTGTCATTTCAAAATAGCGAAGATTATGGTATCTGGGGTCTTGCCCTAAACAAGTCATTCCACAGCTTTTTATATAAAATTTGTCTGCCTGTGGAAGGGAATGTAGGCCAATCCGACCTTTAAAACCTTCTTCTTCGCTTAGAGCAATGGCTGCTCTCATCAAAATACTCCCAACACCTGAGTAGAGAGGAGGATTATATAAAACACTACGATTCCATGGTGCGTTTTCAATATAGTCTATATACACCAGATCTTTTCCCCGCTGGCTCTCTATAAGCGCACGTTTTGATGTTGTATCAACCAGCATCAATCCTTGTGTTATATCGTTACAGACAATGCTAAATCCGCGCAACGCCAACATGCCCTCAAGAGCCTGCGATTTTTTGCGCCAATCCCAGTGCTGGCTTTGGTCCAATTGAGCAGTGACGTTTCTTGAAAGTTGCGCTCGCTTAAGGTCAGGTTTCCATTTGGTTTCCCAATCTGTAATTTGCTTTTCAGTGATGCCATCCCACAACTCAGCATCTTCTGGCATATTATTTGCCACATTTAATAGAGCAATAGGAGTGACATCAGGGGTCATAGCATCATTACCTCTGCCTTTTCTTTAGTTTTATCATCTTCAAAAAAAAGCTTATCGCCTTTCTCAACACGAACTTCCACTAGCTGATAGAGACGCAAGGCTTGTCGAAGTACTGCCGTCTTACTTAAGTCTTTTTTGATGCACAAATCTTCAAGAACACTCATCTCTATATCAGTGAGGTTCAGTGTCATCGTTTTTTTTGCTGAAGTCATATTTGACTCTCCCACGTTCCTAGACAAGCTAAATGTAGCTTTAGATAGCTATAAAGTCAACTTTAAATGAATCATAATTAGCTATTGACTAGCTAAAAATTAGCTATATTATGTTGGTTATGGCGGGGTTGATCTGCCATTGCCAGCAAAGAGATGAGTCGGCACGACGATAAAGCTCCATGGCATAACGATCTATATGAGACTAATACTATGAATAACCGCATTTATGTTCATTCTGAATTCTTGTCAGAAGTGAAATTGGTTGAAGTTGATGATGACGCAACGATTGAAGAGCTAAAAAAAGCTTGTCTGACAGTGCTTCCTAAGGAAGCACACGGTGTCGAACTTCACTTGTTCGTTGAAGACGAAAAAGATGAACAGGAAGTAAAGCACGTCAAACACCTGAAAAATCCCCATGGTATTCGTGTACACCTTCATCGCTGCAAGCAGGTCGTCGTCACTGTGCGATTTGCTGGACAAGGTGTTTCCCATAACTTCAAGCCTAGCACCACAATTGGCCGTGTTCGTGAATGGGCAGGTCACAAGCTAGGTATGCAGCCCAATGATATCGCTGAACATGTGTTGCAACTTACGGGAAGCCAAGACCAACCTGAGAACAGCGCACACATCGGAATGCTTACTAAATGCCCTGCGTGTTCTATTGAGTTTGACCTTGTCCCAGCCCATCGTATTAATGGTTAATGGATGTCATATGCAACCTGATAACATTGCTCTGCGTGCTGAACTTGCATCAGCACGCTTCCTTTCGGGTGAAGACAAAAACAATTGGCGGCTACGTGACCTTCAGTGGCCCTATCTTTATGTTGATGTCATAGCTCGTGATGGTCGAGGCTTCACATTGCATCTTAATTGTGAGGGTTATCCAGCCAACCCACCCACTGGCACCTTTTGGGATCCAGTGAGTGATATGCGATTACCATTTGATAAATGGCCGACGGGAGGTGAGCGTATTCAGCTTGCCTTCAAACATGGATGGAAAGATGGTAATGCGCTTTACATTCCTTGCGATCGAGAAAGTATAGTCGGTCATGAAGGATGGATATCCCAGTATCCACAGATGATTTGGCGTCCAGAAAAGGGAATTGTTATGTACCTCAATGTGGTTCACGATCTTCTTCAGAGTCACCATTATGTCTGCGCCGCTGCTTGATTTTTCTACTGGCCTTTGGGCAAAGCTACTCGCACATCTAAGGATTCAGGGCCAAGGTGTCCGAGAAAGTGGCGCATTTCTTCTTGGGCATAAAAACACTACTGAACGAATCGTAACTGGATTTCTACCTTATGAAAGACTTCAGCCTGATGCGCTTCAAGAGGATTATGTGTCTCTGTCTGCTGCAAGCTTTTCTAGACTGTGGTCTATCTGTGCCGAGCATAATTTGAGCGTAGTAGCGGATGTGCATACCCACAGATTTGGTCCACAGCAAAGCCGCTCCGATAAGGCTAACCCTATGATTGCACTTGCAGGGCATGTGGCACTTATTGTACCCAGTTTCGCTCAAGGAAATATCGAAATTAAAGATATCGGGGTACATGTTTACCGTGGCAATCATCAATGGCAATCCCACTTCGGCATTCATGTTCCACCTCTAATTAATTTAACGAGGCCATAAGATGACAACAGTAACCGCAGACTCGATGAATAGGATCGTCAAGCTCGCCCTTGACTCTGGTGAGGCTGAGGATTTGGAGGAGGCAAAAAATATATTCACACGATATCGCTTACAAATCCACGTGGGGAAGGGGTGGGCAGACACATTAGCTGGTGAAGCAGCCTTTTTAACGGCTCTCAATACAGCCAATCGCGCTTTTCTAGGAGGAGTATGGGTGTCGGGCGATGTTTCTCCATTGTTACGCGTACCGCTTTTTTCTGGCAAAACGATGATAGAGGCAATAAACGAGTTGGGTGGGAAATACATTTCTGAGCCAAGGCTAGATATTCCGACAATAGTAATAGGGCGGTGGGATCAGCATGAGGCGCCTATTTTCTGTATCCGTGTTTGCTATAACGGCTGGCAAGCTGGATGTGTACCTGTGTGGGCAAATGATCCATTTAGTATGCAGCTAGATAACCCATTGGCTGGCGTTGCTGCGGCAGCATTAAGCATAAATGAGGCGTTTTTGCATGTGCGTGGTGAGTTGCTATCTGCTGGTGACCGTGAGGTTGGAATGTCATTATGGAGGCCTGACGTAATCGATAACTGGTCGCATCCCCAATATTGTGGGCCAGAACTTGAGTATCTTCCTGCCTCTCTGTGGCTGATTGGACTAGGCCATCTTGGGCAGGCCTATGCTTGGATGATTGGCATGTTACCTTATCCTGCCGCGCAACGCCCATATCTTGTACTTCAGGACATTGATACTGTTGCAGAATCTAATTTGAGTACGTGCTTATTTGTGTCGTCAGCTCACATTGGGCAACGTAAGACGAGATTGGTTGCAGCACGCTTAGAATCTATCGGGATAAAAACAGATATTATTGAACGGCGATTTACAGATACGCAACGGACATTGGCAGGAGAGCCAAGTACTGCTCTATTTGGCGTAGATAATATTGCGGCAAGACGTGCTATTGAATCAGCAGGGTTTGGGTTGGTGGTAGAGGCTGGACTCGGTAGTGGTCATCGAGACTTTAGAAATATTAGAAGTCATGTTTTTCCAGGCCCACTGCCATCAACAGAAGTTTGGTCAGCGGCAGATGCCGTCTCACCAGCGGTTACGCTTTCGCCTACTTACGAGCGTATGGCTGAACAGTCGAATGACCGCTGCGGAATAATTCAATTGGCTACGCGTGCAGTAGCTACACCTTTTGTAGGTGCCTTGGCATCTACACTGGTAATTTCTGACGTAATTAGATTGCTACACGGAGGAAGTGTATATGCGGCGATTGATATTCAGATGAAAGATTTGCGATTCCGCACCATTGCCCAGTCTGTAGAGAAAAAATGTCTCCTACCCGCCTTTATTAAAGTGCGGTAACGCAATGATGGAGAGTGAACCAAAACGGGGGCTGGCGTTCACACGAACTATTTTTTTCGACAAAAAATATCAAACGGCAGACTTTAAATTAGTATTGCGTGAAAAAATCCATTCAAAAGACCGAGGCTTAAAAGTTCAGCCCCCATTTTGGTTCACTCTCCCTAATATTAATACACCTGCACTTGTGTAACTCAATGTGTCGCCTATACTCCTCTTTGCATAAAAAATACTAACAACTGCATCGGAGGCAGATATGGCTTATATAGACAGAGCTAGTCAAATAAGTACGCGATTATGGGATCCCTTTTCTCCACTTAAGCGTATAGACCCTCAACAGATTGGGTTAATGTCCTTAATAACATCATCACTACTCAGAGATGAGTTGCTGGATGGTGTCTTAATAACCCGTAAAGATGTTCCAGCTCATTGGTTGAGCGAGAAATATGTTCATCACGCTATTGCACTATCTCATGACATTGCTGACACGAGATATTTTCTTGGAACTCAAGTAGTAGCTACCCGTGATGACATAAGACAACTATCGTACTTCCTTGTTTTAGAAAAAGAAGTTCTTTATCTTGTTACTACCTCACTTGGCGAAATCAAGACTAAACTACCTATACACAAAGGTGAGGTTCGGCGAGCAACCCTGTGTTTAAATAACTTTTCTGGGAAACCAAGTTGCCTTTATTCTATTAAGCACCCAGATGGTACGTACGGATTATTTCTCAATGGTGTCGAGTTACAAACAAGCTCAAATGATATTGATTTTCCATTTATGGCATGGTCACAAGAACCAAAAGGTCATATACCAATGGGTGAGCCATCGTTCGGACTTATATCATACAAATGTCGCACAACTGGAAAGTTGTTTATACGTTCAGTTGATGTAACTCACAATATTGGCACTGAGCAAGAGCTAAGTGTTCCAGCTTGCTTAGGTGGTGCCGATTTCGCAATTCATGAAAACAACATATTACTGCATGTTGATTCAATTAATGGCAATAATTTGCTTCCCTTACTTGCATCTTCATCTGATCAAGGCCATACGTTTTCAGCGTTCGCCCCTGTAGATTTGAACGGGTTCCAGCCCGATGCAATAATTCCAGCCGCTTCACCGATAGCACGAGACTTTCATGGTAATTTTCATGTGCCTGTGGCTGCGCTAAAGGACGGATTCCAGCACTTGTTTGATGTCCATTGTGGTGACGCGGTTGAAGCGATGGTTCTCAATAGTAATGGTTATGGATACAACCTACTAGTATTCCCAAAGAATGCAGCTTTGACAGACACCCTTGGCAAAGGTGATGGGATAACCGACGGGATAGGTATAATTGCTACTACAATAGTGGAAGGAAAATTACTAATTTCCAACTCACAAGCTGGTGGTTTCCATTATCCAAAGGAGCGAGCAGTTAACCACGACATGACACAGATGTTCGCATTTCGTGCTACCGAATGTTGTTACACTCGGGCGCAAACTGCAAATATGGTGAGTATGGATTACCTTTTTATTGAAAGTAATGATGAAGGAGATCCCATTTCAAACTCTTTATGGCTTGAGACTTGGGATATGCCTTTGCCGCAACCTCAGTTAGTTGCTACGGCAAATGAAAACACAGTAACTCTGCGAATAGAGAAAGATGCTTGGTTTGAGAATGGGAAAACCACTTTCTCATTCAGCGACCCACGAGTCCAGATAGTTGACGTGAGATTTATCAATAGCCGAGAAGTTGTCATCTCCTGCGACCGTAACAGTTTAGTTGATCAGACTATTAGTTTTGACATGAAGAACTTCTACTACTGGCATCAGGGAAGTGCCATTATCCAATAAGATTAGATTCGCTAAAGTCTCCGCCTGCGACAACTACGCAGGCGGTATTATCTACCGCAGTTTAATACTGCATAGTCCACTGGTCACTTTTATTGTTTTAAGGGGTTGTAAGCCCAAACCGCCGAAAATTCCGTTGCTCTGAAATTTCAGCGTTTTGGCATAGGGGTAGAGATTCTTAAGTATCTTTGCCAACAAAATCTGTATGTTTTTAACGAACGGTATTAGGCTGATCTGCCCCTGAAATAACGGACACCTTTAAAAGAGAGTAAAATCTCGTCATGTTAGAGGTGTTGAAAATGAGTCAAGCAAAGAGTAAATCATCGCGTAGTTACACACGTCATAGTGCAGATTACA
>Ga0209599_10000638_pt1 | contig 21295 bp, 22 predicted proteins | sample Shrwel_input2_FT_FD_187534 | JGI IMG/M metagenome (GOLD analysis project Ga0209599, IMG submission 187534) | Subsurface microbial communities from deep shales in Ohio, USA - Utica-3 well 1 S input2 FT (SPAdes) (version 2) ... | reverse complement strand
TAACTGTTGGTATAACGCTGGGTCACTCGGTGCGGGATGCATAAAATATACAGCGTGTGGATTGAGCGTGTTATCGCCAACAATATGACGCACAAAAGTCACTAAACCACTCATAAACACTTCGTCTGATAATTGCGTCGAAGCCCCCAAACTCGCATCCCAACTAATTTTTAATGTGCCTTGATGGCTGCTTAGCATTACGTCAGACATATTGTGCAATAAGCTTTGAAAATGCTGAAAATGCAATAAGGCTTCGCCCAAAGTGGCACAATGCATAATTAAATACGCTAACACGCCTGTATGTTGCGGCTGCACACATTGGCCAATTTTTACCCCCAAAGCAGACTCTTGCAAGGCAGCTTGCATATTTTCGAGTAGCTCCCACCATACGCTCATGGGCATTTGGGCGTGATGTGGCCATGCCGCTAATTGATGACGAATGGTCGGCAAATCGATTTGATGGTGGTCTAAATACGCGGTTAATAAACCTGCTAAATCACTCGCAACATAAATACCCTTCATAACTCCCCCTAATGGCGAATAGTGTCAATAATGTATAGTAAATACTCGTCAAAATACAACCCATTACATAGGTACTAAAAAGTACCAAGGTTCATTTTGAGGGGTTAATCACATGAATGACATTATCCATGCCTTGCTATTTATTGTTGTATTTGGCGGTTTATTTTTAAGTATTATTGCTGCTGAAGCATGGTATTGGCACAAAAAGGGCCGTACCGAGATGTATTCTCTCAAAGAAACTATCACCAATTTAATCATGGGTGCTAATTATAAAATTGTTGACGGTATTGCAGTTGCGTTATTTATTCGCGTGTTTTTTGATTGGGTTTATCAATTTGGCTTTCAATATCAACCCGTACACGGTATTTGGAGCATTCTTCTAATCTTTTTAGTGGTCGATGCTAGCTTTTACTTATGTCATTTTGTGATGCACAAAGTTCGTTGGTTTTGGACATCTCATGTGACTCATCACTCAGCCGAACGCATGAATTATTCAACAGCATTACGTCAAAATTTCACGATGGTATTTAACGGTGCATGGTTATTTTGGTGGGTACCTGTGGCGTTGGTTGGTTTTGATAAAAACTGGGTAACGATTGCCATTGAATTAAACTTAGCTTATCAATTCTTTTTGCATACCGAAACTCGCAGTCCGTTAGATAAATTAGGCACAATTTTTAATACGCCATCTCATCATCGCGTGCATCATGGCAGCCAACCTGCACAAATTGATACCAACTTTGGCGGCGTGTTGATTATTTGGGATAAATTGTTTGGTACATTTGTACCCGAAGAAAAAGCAGGCAAAATTACTTATGGCTTAACCGAGCGTCAACCCCACTCACTCAACCCTTTTTACCTACAAACACATGAATGGTTTGATATGTTTAAAGACTTTAAAAACAGTGGTTACGATGTACGTGTATTTTTTAAAGGGCCAGGTTGGAAAAGTGACAAGATGGCGGCCAACAAAGACACACCAAGCACTCTAAAAACACAACACTAAATCACAGACAATAAAAAACCCGCTTTATGCGGGTTTTAAACATCCAAGCCTGTGACTCTACACAAAAACCACAGACTGCTAATACCCATCGCAGTCATGATTAATTGAGTGCGCAAAAAGTTAAGTCGTCCTTGTCCCAACATCTTTGATGCCAAATATGCTGCAATCAAAACCACGCCTGCAAAAAATAATTGCCCTAACTCAATCCCAATGTTAAACCCCAACAAACTGACTAATAAATGGTTTTTATCTAAACCTAATGCGGTTAAAGAACTCGCAAAACCAAAACCATGTATTAACGCAAAACTAAAGACTAAGCCCAAACGTAGTTTAAAAAAATGGCTTGTTGCTAACGAGGATTTTAGTTTTTCAAATAAAGCCATTAATAAAATACTCGCAGCAATCATTGGCTCAACGACCGTTGCCGCCAAGGTAATGCCATACATCACACTCGCACCTAAAGTGAGTGCATGACCTACGGTAAAGGCCGTCAACACCAGCAATAACTGGCCAACACGACCACCTGTCATGAGTAAGACCAATAAAAATAACAAATGGTCAAAACCCGTTAAAATATGTTCAACCCCCATCACCAAATAATTTTTTAAAGTAGATAGCTTTGAAGCAAACAACAATGACTGCGTATGTGACGGACTAAAAATCAATTGATTTTTATTTTTTGCCTGTGTCACTAAAATATTCATTTGCTGTTGAAAACTCGCTGTGCCAAATAGCGTCAACGATAACGTTAGAGGTTGACTCTTGGCTTCATCTAAGGCAAAACGTCCCAATACAATCAATTGCTCGGCATTTGAATGACTGGTATTAACCGTTGATGCCGCATGTTCGGGCGACAAGCTCAACATAACACCTTGTAAAGGCAAGGCTTTTTTTTGATAGGTCAAGCTCACGCCTGCCTTTACTTGCTGTTGTAACTCGTGTTGATGTACTTCTAACTCGTGTAACGATAACAAACCGTCTTGAGTATCATCTACCCCTGTAAACGCCGAGACAGGCACAGAGAGCACCATATACGCCCCATCATCCACTAAATTAAGTGTGCCGCGTTGTGCCACCATTAAATGAGCTTGTGCCAACAAAGGCATCAAGCTCAAGCAAATAATAAACAGCCCATATACATAAGATTTTAGATTTAGCGCAGCAAATTTAGACACAAGCTCACCCATTAAAAAATATTAAAACGGGGGTAAACAATGATGTTTACCCATTGAGTTAGATGGCTTATGCCGCAGGTGGTGGCGGTAACATACCATTAGGTGGAGGTGGTAATTGTCCTGCCGCAGATGTACCTTTTAAGCAACGGCCAATAAAAGGATAACTGTCGGTAATCACATAATGATAAATCCCGTTAGGAAATTCAGGTGTAACACCTGTACGGCCATTACACTCATCTAAATCACCCAAACCTGCCACATACTCATAGTCTTGTTTAAAAGTTCCCATGGCGTATAAGCTAGTCGCAGGACGATTGGCATCAGGTGTGGTTTTAAGTTTGTAACTGCCGCTAAGCACTTTTATGGCCGATGTTGCGTCCATCGCCATCATGTAACCGTAACGCGCATACACAGGAAAACCATCAGCCGCCCAACCTACTAAAGTCATGGCCGCGCCTTTGTTTAACTTAGCTATAAATTTTTCTGGCATACCGTGATAATGATATTCACCTGTAGGCTGCACGTGTGCATTGTTTTCATCGGCACCAAAATTAAAAGCACTTTGTCCTAATGCCTCCATATTCCAGTTACCTGTATTTCCTATCAAACTACAGCTCGAACCATCGTTATTACAGCTACCACCTGTATTTGGATCAAACTTAACGCCATTTAATGCAAAGCCCACCACCGTTGCATTACTACCTGTTGTGCTAACCACTGCAGGCATTAGGCTATAAGTTGCAGAAACAGAGGTTGCACCAATCGTATTGGGGTTGCCGACATTAGGAAAAGTCCCTACTTCGTGGTCTGGCACACCATTAGCCGTTAAATAACGTGACGTAGCATTACACGTCCACGCCGCACTACTGGTTAAATTAACCGATTCATCACTGTTAAACGCGCTATAGTTATAATCACATAAGATACCTGCCGTTGTGGTCGTCGTGGCTACTGGCGTTGTGTTATCCGTTGTTGGCGTTGTAGTGTTGGCTGTACTGTCATCGCTGCTGTTGGAGTTGCAGCCTGTTGTAGTTGCCACCACCACAGCCAAACAACTCCACATTAAAAAAGATTTGTTCATATTTTTCTCTTCCTTAATTTAAAAGTTAAGATTTTGGGTCTTTAGGTGCATTGGCTGGTCGACACGCTAATGGGCGTTCCGTAGGCGCAAAGCAAGTCCCTTTTAAGATGTCACCGCGTCGGCCAGTAAACTGACAAATGTCACCACTTTTTAACGCGTTACAGGCGGCTAAGGCTTCAGGTGGAGGCGTACGTTTTTGCTTATCACCATCATGCTCCTTTGCTTGCTCGGCACAAGCAAAGGCAGACATTGACATTAACATCCCCAAAACACCCACAAAGTGCGCTGATTTTTTCATGATAAAACTCCACAATTTGAAATAATAAAGCCTGTTTTTAGACTTGATATAGCCATCATAAACATCAATTGTGGAGCAAATATGGAGAGTAAAATTTAATAAAAACTGCTAGTCATAGCATCTTTTTAGCCGTTTAATAGCTCCATATTTTGTTTTTAATGTGGCATTGGGGAGATTCTATTGCGCCATTTTTTTACTAAAAACAATCCGTTATATCGGCTACGATTGGCTTCTCAGTTGTCTTTAGCGTTGAGCTTCGCGGTTTTTTTGGCCGTGATAACCATTAGCGTGTTTATGGCATGGAATTTACGAGCAGGTTTTGCCGATTATTTGCAACATCAAGACGAAGCCTATTTAGAACAATTTGCACGCTTGGCCGCCAAGCAATACACAAACAACGACAACATCAATCAATTAGATATGCGTGAAATTTTAGCGGCCTTAGCACAAGAAAATGGCATTGAAACTCATGGTCGCGCACCACCACGGCGTAATGAGCGATCTTTTGCACCGCCACCACCACACGATGGTTCGCGCTTTGGCGATAGAGTCGCTATTTACAGCCTTCAAGGCGAACATTTACAAGGGCCCACACTGATTTTTGCCAACGAAAAAAGCTATATTCAACGGCCTATTATGGTTGAAGGAAAAACGCTGGCTTATGTTCGTCTATTACGCGCCAAACCTGCAACCGACAGCATTGAGATGAAGTTTTTACAACGACAATATGGCGGCATTTTGCTCATTTCGTTAACGCTTATTATTATTGCTTTCGTGATAGCGCATTTGTTGTCACGTTATTGGGTTGCGCCTTTATTGGCGATTCAGCAAGCAAGTCTACGTATTGCCGAAGGTGAATTTGATGTGCGGCTAACTAACACACGCCATGACGAAATTGGTGACGTAATTCACAACCTCAATACCATGGCTTTAGAGCTACAACAGCTCGATACCAATCGTCGTCACTGGATTGCCAATATATCTCACGAGTTAAGAACACCGCTTTCGGCTTTACGTGGCGAAACCGAGGCCATGCTTGATGGCATACGCCCACTCAACACTCAAGGCATTGAATCGTTACACGAAGATATTTTATGTTTAGGGCGTTTAGTCGATGACTTACATTTATTATCTATGGCCGATGTGGGCGCATTTCCGTGTTATCCCACCCAAGTTGAGGCTAAAGCCGCACTTAATCACACCTTAGAACGCTTTAAACCCAAAGCCGAACAGAAACAAATGTGTTTTATCATCAATAACGAGTTAGCTCAAAACTGTCAGGCGCAATGGGACTATACGCGAATCGAACAACTCATCATAAATGTGTTAGAAAACTCACTTTGTTATACCAATCAAGACGGTATTATTGAGATAAGCCTTCATCAAACTCAAGAAAACTTAATTAGCATAGTGATTGAAGATAGTCCTCCTGCTGTACCTGATAGCGCATTAACACAAATTTTTAATCCACTCTTTAGGGTAGATCGTGCCAGAACGAGCCACAGCACAGGCAGTGGTTTAGGTTTGGCTATTTGCAGTGCCATTGTTAACTCACATCACGGCAAAATTTGGGCAGCCGCCTCTAAACATGACGGATTAGCTATACACATACAACTTCCGCTAACAACGGAGCAAACAGCATGAATAACACCGCTAAACCGTTGGTATTAGTGATTGAAGATGATGCCAAAATTAGCCAACTATTGATTGACTACTTAACCCAAGCGGACTACCAAACACAGGCGATTTTTGATGGTCAAGTTGCGCTTGATGTTCTCGCTCATTCCACACCAAGCGCAATTATTTTAGATTTGATGTTACCGTCGGTAGATGGCATTGAAATTTGCAAACAGGTTCGTAAAGTCAGCGATGTGCCGATTTTGATGCTCACCGCCAGAATAGACGAAATTGACCGATTATTAGGCCTAGACGTTGGTGCAGATGATTATGTGTGTAAGCCTTTTTCACCCAAAGAGGTACTTGCTAGAGTTCGTGCGTTAATACGACGTAGCCAAGGAATGGTAATTACGCCCTCACGTTGGCAAGTTGATGAAGAAAGTTTACGGATTGCATGGCAAGGTCAATGGCTGCCATTAACAACAGTTGAATTTAGAATACTTCATTTGCTTATTAAGCGTTCGGGTCGCGTATTTTCGCGTAGTCAACTACTGGATTGTGTGTATGATGATTTACACGACATTAATGACCGCACTATTGATAGCCACATTAAAAATATTCGCCGTAAAATCCAAACAATTGACCCCACAAACGACAGTATTAGTTCTATTTATGGTATGGGTTATCGCTTTGAGGCGTAAAAAAGACAATAAAAAACCCGCATAAAGCGGGTTTTTTAAAATATATGGTGGCCCGAGCCGGAATCGAACCAGCGACACAAGGATTTTCAATCCTCTGCTCTACCGACTGAGCTATCGGGCCACGGCGGAGGCGCGTATTAAAACGTAAAGCCTAGCTTACGTCAAGGCCTTTTAAAACAGTACCTATTTTTTTGTCTATAAAAAATACTACTTTTTAATTTTTTTGCTGTCGTGCTGCATCAATACGCAATAATCGTGCAATCGCTGTACAACCTGCAACAAAATGACTCGAACCTTGATCACGCTCTAAACGACAGGTTTCGCTCATTAAACGGTCGGCAATGCCTCGACCACGATTAGCAGGATGCACCACAATGTTATGCAATAAACGCTGCTCATGCGTGCCACTGGCCATAATAGCCGACACCGCTTTACCATTAAACCAGCCCACATATAACACGCCATCAGTGCTTAAAATATCGCTCGCTTTATCAATAGCCTCTGCACCAACGCTAAACTCGGGACTACTGTCATAGAGTTTAGTTAAACTTTGGGCTAATTCGGGACTAATATTTTTTTCGGCACTCACAATAACAGGCATATTTTTTCTCTCTTTTCAAAAAACTAACATCATTCGTCTAAGCACGTTATAATTGATGTTTGTGATTTTAGCAAAGGCCGATAAGATGACAGCACGCCAAGCTGACGTGGTTCGTAACACCAAAGAAACCCAAATTACTGCCAGTATTAACCTCGATGGAACAGGTCAAGGTCAACTTAACACAGGTATGCCCTTTTTAGACCACATGCTCGACCAAATTGTACGTCATGGTTTAATTGATATTAGCATTACTTGTCAAGGCGATACTCAAATTGACGACCATCACAGTGCCGAAGATTGTGGTATTACCCTCGGCCAAGCCTTTGCTCAAGCCATCGGCGACAAAAAAGGTATTCGCCGTGTTGGTCATAGTTATGTGCCATTAGACGAAGCCTTGTCACGGGTAGTGATTGATATTTCAGGTCGTCCCCATTTAGATTTTAATGTTGAATTTACTCGTGCCAGTGTCGGTGGTTTTGACGTGGATTTGTTTTACGAATTTTTTCAAGGTTTTGTCAATCACGCTAATATCACTATTCATATTGATAATTTGCGTGGCCGTAATACCCACCACCAAATTGAAAGTATTTTTAAGGCCACAGCCCGTGCGTTACGCATGGCGGTTGAATTAGATGAGCGTATGGCAGGTCAAATGCCGTCCACCAAAGGCAGCCTATAACATGACAACTGTTGCAGTGTTAGATTATGGCATGGGTAATTTACATTCCGTTGCCAAAGCCTTAGAACATGTGGGTGCAAGCAAAGTGATTGTCACTCACGACCCTGCTTTAGTGCGGAGTGCCGACCGTGTTGTCTTTCCCGGTGTGGGCGCAATGCGCGACTGTATGGCAGGAATCAAAGCGGTGGGTGTCGATGCCGAAGTATTTGAAGCCGCACAACAAAAACCCGTTTTAGCGATTTGTGTCGGGATGCAAGCCTTAATGCAGCACTCCGAAGAAAACGGAGGTGTTGATTGTTTAGGAATGTTTGATGGCAAAGTAAAATTTTTTGGCAATGATTTAGTCGAAAATGGCGAACGTTTAAAAGTGCCGCACATGGGTTGGAACGAAGTCCAACACACCGTTGACCATGCCTTATGGCGCGATATTCCCCCAAACAGCCGCTTTTATTTTGTGCATAGTTATTATGTTGAAGTACAAAATTCGGCGTTGATTGCAGGCCGTAGTCATTATGGCTTAGATTTTACCACCGCCATTGCCCACAACAATTTATTTGCGGTGCAGTTTCATCCCGAAAAAAGCCAAAAAATGGGCTTACAGTTGTTAAAAAACTTTGTTGAGTGGCGCGTTTAACCCGCTAATTTTTAGAGAATTTTATGCTAATCATCCCCGCAATTGACCTTAAAGATGGAAAATGTGTACGTTTGCAACAAGGCCGTATGGAAGATGACACCGTATTTTCGGATGACCCTGTAGGCATGGCCACGCATTGGGTAGAACAAGGTGCGCGCCGTTTACATTTAGTAGATTTAAACGGGGCATTTGCAGGTACACCCATTCATGGTGAAGTGGTTAAAGCGATTGCAAAAAAATATAACGCCTTACCGATTCAAATTGGTGGCGGTATTCGCTCTTTAGAAACCATTGAGACTTACATTAAAGCAGGCGTGACTTGGGTGATTATTGGCACAAAAGCCGTTAAAGACCCACAGTTTGTGATTGATGCCTGCCGTGAATTTCATGGTCGTATTATCGTGGGTATTGATGCCAAAGACGGTTGGGTGGCTACAGACGGTTGGGCAGAAGTATCCCAAGTTAAAGCCGAAGATTTAGCCAAAAGTTTTGCAGCAGCAGGTGTTAGCTCAATTGTTTATACCGACATTGCCCGTGACGGCATGATGCAAGGTGTGAATGTACAAGCCACAGCCGCTTTAGCGCGTGCTTGTGGTTTGCCTGTCATTGCTTCGGGTGGTGTGACTAATTTAGACGATATTCACCGTTTAAAAACCGTTGCCCATGAGGGTGTGATTGGTGCTATTACAGGTCGAGCGATTTATGAAGGCTCATTAAATTTAGCCGAAGCACAACAATTAGCGGATGCTGAATAATTTTAACCCTCACCCCAACCCTCTCCCACAGGGAGAGGGAATAGGTATGCTTATGACTCTCGCCAAACGTATTATTCCTTGTTTAGATGTTGATAAAGGCCGCGTGGTTAAAGGTGTGCAATTTTTAGATATTCGTGATGCGGGTGACCCTGTTGAAGTCGCCAAACGTTATGACCAACAAGGTGCTGACGAAATCACTTTTTTAGATATTACTGCCAGCCATGAAGGCCGTGATACCACACTCAAAACCGTTGAGCGTATGGCTTCGGAAGTGTTTGTGCCATTAACGGTGGGTGGTGGTATTCGTAAATTAGAAGATATTCGTAATTTACTTAATGCAGGTGCAGATAAAGTCAGTATTAACTCGGCAGCAGTATATGACCCAGACTTTGTACGCGCCGCCGCCGACCGCTTTGGCTCACAGTGTATTGTTGTTGCCATTGATGCCAAACGTATTGCCCCTAATAAATGGGATATTTTTACGCATGGTGGGCGCAAAGACACGGGCATTGATGCCGTTGAATGGGCGATTAAAATGGCTCAATACGGTGCAGGTGAAATTTTACTGACCAGTATGGACGCTGATGGGACTAAAAATGGCTATGATTTGGGTGTAGTACGTGCGGTGAGTGATGCTGTGAGTGTACCTGTGATTGCATCAGGTGGTGTAGGGAATTTACAACACTTAGCCGATGGCATTTTGCAAGGTCGTGCCGATGCTGTCTTAGCCGCGAGTATTTTTCATTTTGGCGAATATACCATCCCTCAAGCAAAAGCTTTTTTAAGTGAGCAAGGGATTGTGATGAGAGAGATTTAAAATCTGTACGGCTTAAGAAAACAACGTACTATTATCTCATAAGGGAATATAAATATGGGCTATCAAAACCGTCAAGAAGTCATTAATCTTGTTCTGGAATCTCCAGCACAGTTTCAATTTCTTGAGCCTCAGTGGCGTAATGATAGACAAGTCGCGCTTGCCGCTGTCAGTATGTATGGTAAAGCATTGGAATACGCTTCTCTGGACTTACGAGATGACAGAGAGGTTGTATTAGCAGCGGTCAAACAAGACGGCGAAGCCTTAGTTTTTGCGTCTAACAACTTAAAAGATGACCGCGACTTGGTACTTGTTGCCGTGCAAAAAAACGGCATAGCATTAGGTTTGGCACTACCGCGCCTACGCGCTTACCTGCCTGTCGTTGAAGCTGCTCTTAAAAATAATGGTTACGCACTGCAATTTGTCTGTTCAGAGTTTCAAGACAATTACGACATTGTCATGATGGCCATTCGGCAATTTGGTGGTGCTTTAGAATTCGCATCAAAACGACTCAACAACAACAGAGAAGTTGTATTAGCTGCCGTAAAAAAAAGAGCCGATGCTTTAGAGTATGCCTCCGATAGACTGAAAGCGGACAAAGAGATTGTGCTATCTAGCGTTAGTCGTGACATTAGTATGATGAAATATGTGGCCAACGAATTGAAACATGATGACGATATTTTAAGAGCCGTTATTCACGCAGCAGCAAAACTAGAATACGATAACGATGAAAGCCTTTATTACGCTACACTTTTAGGCAGTGCGTTGAATCTAACCCAAGCATCCAAAGCACTGCGTTGCGATAAAGCATTGATGATGGTTGCCATTAAAAAGAACTACCATGTCCTAGCCCATGTTTCTGATGAAATTAAAAATGATAGAAGTATTTTTTTAACTGCCGTTAAACATAATACTCACGCTTTATTATATGCTTCTGAACGTTTCAAAAATGACCGCGAAATCATCTTGACAGCGGTTCAAAAAACAGGTTTTTCATTACAATATGCGTCAGAGGCTTTACAAAATGATAAAGAAATTGTCTTAATTGCCGTGCAACAGCATATAGAAGCATTAAAATATGCTTCTCTTACCTTGCAAAGCGACCCTGAAATTTTATGTGCTGCACTACAACACACCGAAAACACTAAATTTTTAGCCTCCGCACCCGACACACTTAAAAGTAATTTTAACTTTATGATGGCAGCCGTTAAACAAAGAGGAGAAGCATTAAAATACGCATCTCAAGATCTTCAAGCCAACATTGATATAGTGTTAGCTGCTGTAAAACAAGACGGCTGTGCCTTACAATTTGCTGCAACTACGTTACAAGCTAATAGAGAAATTGTAATATCTGCATTATTAAATGATGGCTGTGCTTTAATGTATGCCTCTGATGACATTCGTGATGACCGCGACATGGCATTGGTAGCAGTAAAAAATGTACATAAAGATCGTCAATCTTGGCATACAAAAACTGCATTAGCTAGCGTATCTGCACGCTTATGTGCCGATCGAGAACTGGTACTTGCTGCTGTTAGGCATGATGGAGAATGCATAGGTTACGGAGCTGAAACATTATACGGTGACAGAGAAATCATTTTAAGTGCCGTTAAAGAAAGTGGTTATGCATTAAGAGAACTATCAGAAGAGTTACAATCAGATCATGAAGTCGTACTGGCCGCTGTCCAGCAATTTGGCGGAGCAATCAAATACGCCGCCTCTTCTTTTCGCAGCGATCGTGACATGGTACTTGCTGCAGTGAAACAACATGGAAGAGCTCTACGCTATGCAAGAGACACCTTAAAAGCTGACCGAGAAGTCGTCGTCGCTGCACTCACACAAGACGGTTATGCCTTATTATATGTAGCAGAAGCGTTTCAATCGGATCGCCAAATTGTTTTATTAGCATTAAAAACATATCCTCTAGCCTTACAGTGGGCAGACTACAAACTTAGAAAAGACCCTGAAATTAGACAGTTAATTCGTGAAATAGACTCAAGTGCATTAGCAACGCTAGATGGCCCGATCATAATCAGAGGCGTTTAAGCAATAGTAAAATAACTAGAAATATTTTCCACTTTGGGGAATATACTATTCCTCAAGCCAAAGCCTTTTTAACCGCTCAAGGCATTGTGATGAGAGAGCTTTGATTTTTCGACTTCAAATAAATCATCACTCACTTTAGCAACACAACCCCAATTGCTAAAAAATGTGACATCTGCTATTTACTCAAGGCTCACACGGTTATAGTTTTTTACGGAGCAAGATGATGGGATTTTTAGACTCACTCAAACAAATGGGTAAAGACGCTAGCACTAAATTATCCAACGAAGTCACCAAATTTAAAAATAAAGATTTTTTAAATGCAGTGATTGCAGGTTGTGCCTTAGTAGCAGCCAGCGATGGGACAGTTAGCCCCGAAGAAAAGCGTAAAATGTTTGGCTTTATCAACAACTCTGACGAGCTAAAAGTTTTTGATAACGCCGATGTGATTGAATCCTTTAACAAAATCACCTCAAAATTTGAATTTGATTATGAAATTGGCAAAGGCGAAGCCTTAAAAACCATAGCCAAACTCAAAAGCAATCCTGCGGCAGCCAAATTGATGGTGCGAGTTTGTTGTGTGATTGGTGCATCAGACGGTAACTTTGACCACAACGAAAAACAAACGGTGCGGACTATTTGCCGTGAATTAGGTATTGATGCCAGTGAGTTTGATTTGTAAACCAAACATAGCTACAGACAATTGATTGATGAGCGAAAATCATCAGCATAATCCTCATCAATCATCTCTATTGACATAAGAGCTTAGTAACCTGCTTTAATCCACCCTTTACACCTTCGAGTAGGGGAGCTTCACCGTTAAAATCAAATAAAAATAATAGGATAAGAAGCCCTTATCCCAAACTCAGGTTAGTACTACAAACAACTTGCTGGATTTAATACTGCTGATGCTAATAACATATCTGTTTTGTTGTAAAAATTCATTTTTAAGCTAATTTGCTCTTCAATTAGCATATCAAACTCACGATTAGTATTTGTTTTACAAAACGCTTCTTTGGCTATCTTTTGCACCATATTTTCAGCTTCGATAGGTATATTAGATTGCTCAATCGACAGCGTATATTTGAACAAAATTTCTTTACCACTCAAACTCAAACTATCAAGACGTACATCGGGAGATATTTGCACTGGAGGTTTTAACTTTTCATTGGTTTCTTTAACCATATCCTTAACATCAAAACTCTTTTGATATATGACTGCACCTATAACAAAAACAATTAACAGGGCAGTACCATAATGTCCCATACTCATAAAATCATCCTATTTATGTTGCTTATCATTCCAAGCCAGAGCAGATTTGTTTAAATTGCTATCATAAGGCTATCGACAATTTTACCAGTACACAAGAGTGCCAACACTTTTTTAGACCAACAAACAACTATACGCCGTCATGGCTCGCTCAAAAGTCCAATTAACGCGGCTCACGCCACATTAACCACAATGTGACCCCTTCCGCAACGACTAACTCTTCAGTCACTTTAAAGCCAAAACGCTCGTACATACGGGTGTTTTCGGCTTTAGAGTTTTCTAAATAAGCAGGGGTTTGGCTTCTATCACAAATATCTAAGACAGGGCGCAATAATTTAGAGCAATACCCTTGCCCTCGTGCTTCGGGTGCAACACCTACCGCCATCAAATACCAATGAGGAGTGTGTGGATGTTTGGCTTGAATTTTTTCAATCGCTCGCCAACGCGAATACAAATTGCGTAAACCTGTTACTGCAATCCAATCGGGCAAAAATGCTAACTCTTCGGCCAAACCTAATTGCCAACAATTCGGCGGTGACCACAATGCTGCGCCTAAACGGTCTTCGGTTGTCCAAATTTGTTCATACGGAAAAGCAAAATGTTGCCAATACGCCTCAAAAATTCGTCTGAAACGCGCGCCTAAATACGCATCTTGTTTGGCTAACCAGTTATACATGGGGTCATCCCAAAAAGCACGAGTTAGACTATCAACAATAATTTCGCGGTCGGCTGCTGTCGCCTGTTCGACTAATACCGTTTTGGGAGCATCAAAGTTATCCATTGTCATGGCTTAGGCTGCCAAAATGCTGCCCCTTTTAAAATATTTAAGGCAGCAAACAACACATAATCATCTTCAGCAAGGCTTTTTTCGCTCAGTATTGACCATTTTTTGCTGTCCACCTTTGGAGCTGTTTCGGTTGTCACTTTTTCTTCCTTGCCTTTTTTGGTAGATGATTTTTTAGCTGGCTCAGTTTTGGGTGGCTCGATTTTAGGTTCTTCAGGAATAGCTTCCTCTACAGGCTTAAACGTATTGGTCGCGTCAGCTTGCTCGTTGGGATTAACTAAATGGCCTTTTAAATCGGCTTCTTTGTAATTTTCGGTATTTTTGACTAACTCTAATTTGGCAGGTTCAATCATCACATCAGGTTTTATGCCTTCGGCTTGAATCGAACGACCATTAGGCGTGTAATAACGCGAAGTGGTGAGCTTAATTGCTTTGTCTTCGCTAATTTGTAATACCGTTTGCACCGAACCTTTGCCAAAAGTGGTTGTTCCCGCAATAATGGCACGTTTTTGGTCTTGTAATGCCCCTGCTACAATTTCGGAAGCCGATGCTGAACCGCTATTAACCAACACTAACAAGGGGATATTAGCCAACACTTGCCCTTCGGTTGCTTCAAATTTTTCGATAGATTCTTCATTACGCGCTTTGGTATAAACCACTAAACCTTTGTCTAAAAACGCATCAGCAACACTAATCGCACTCCCCAACACGCCACCAGGATTATTTCGTAAATCTAAAACCAGTCCCTTTAGACTTGGATTATTTTCTTTAAGTTGCGTCAAAACTTTATTAAGGTCACGGCCTGTATGGGTTTGAAATTGCGTAATCCTCACTACCGCATAATCACTACCGATTAAACGCACTTTGACGCTAGTAGTTTCGATTTTGCTCCGAATTAAGGTGATATTTTTCGCAGCCTCACCTTTACGCTGAATGGTCATTTTGAGCGGCACACCAATCTCACCGCGCATAATATCTACGGCTTCATTCATGGTCATGCCTTTGACGGGCTTATCTTCGAGTTTGGTAATATAATCACCTGCCTCGATACCTGCTTTGGCGGCAGGCGAGTCATCAATCGGGCTAATCACGCGTAAATAACCATCCTCCATGCCAATTTCTACACCAATACCGCCAAACTCGCCCGAAGTTTGCGCTTTTAATTCTTGGTAATCGTCTTTATTCAAATAAGCAGAATGCGGGTCTAAAGAGGTCAACATACCTTTTATGGCGTTTTCAAATAAGACTTTATCTTCAACGGGGTCAACATAACTTTGGCGAATACGTTCAAAGACATCAACAAAAGTACGCAAATCAGTCAGTGGCAACACTTGAACAGGCGGTGTTTTGGGTGGGGCTTCGTCTGCCCAAAGCGGTTGATGTAATACGAAGCTACATAAAGCAATGTTTAACAAGCGTTTCATATCTTTCTCAAAATCCTAATGCTCTTTCTTTGACATAAATAAGATTGTTTTTAGATTAACAGTATTAATTGGTGGGGTCATGTGCATCAATCATACAAGTAGTTGTATTATTGTTATGAATTGATAATACCCCTACAAGATTAAGCGATATTGAACGTTGATTAAAGGATATTTGTGATGCTCCATGCCAAACTTGAGCAATATATTCGTTGTGTGCCTGATTTTCCCAAACAAGGCATTTTATTTAGAGATATTACGCCATTATTAAATGAGCAACTCTCGGCAACTATTGATGCTTTAGCTAGTTTATTAAGTGAAGAAGAATGGCAGACGATTGATGCCATTGTCGGGATTGAGTCGCGTGGTTTTATTTTTGCCTCAGCATTAGCCTACGCAAAAAACAAGGGTTTTTTAGTGGTGCGTAAACCCAATAAGTTACCACCACCTGTGCATCAAGTCAGTTATGACTTAGAGTATGGTCAAGACCGTTTAGAAATTTCTAGTCAATTTCAAGCACAACGGGTGTTAATTGTTGATGATGTGTTAGCAACAGGTGGCACATTAAACGCAGCTTGTCAGCTTTGTAGCTTGGCAGGACACGAGATTCAACAAACCATGACGTTAATTAACTTGGCGGACTTAAATCAATTTACATGGCAAGGCATTAAACCACGTACTTTATTTAGTTATGGAGGCTAAGGTGACTCGACCCATTTTATTAGTGTTGGCTTTAGAGCAAGAAAATCATCAGCAGCGTTTAAATAGTTTTGCGGATGAGCTGTTATATACAGGTGTGGGTAAAGTTAATGCGACTTTGGCACTCACTCAAAAATTGGCACACATGCGAGAAAAGCCGTTGGTGATTAATGTTGGTTCAGCAGGTTCTCATGTGTTTGATGCAGGACAGGTAGTGTGTGCGAATCGTTTTGTGCAACATGATATGAATGCCTCCGCGATTGGTTTTGCTGTAGGACAAACCCCTTTTGAAACCGATATTCATTTAGAGCATGGTTTAAGCGTGGCACATTTACCGCAAGCCACCTGTTTTACAGGAGACAGATTTGTGACCGAAGCGCATCCACATTTTGAGTTAGAAGTGATTGATATGGAGGCGTATGCCTTGGCCAAAGTCAGCCGTCATTTTGACACGCCTTTTTTGTGTTTGAAATTTATTACCGATGGCGCAAATGGCCAAGCAGCGAATGATTGGCAGCAAGCAGTTAAATTGTCGGCGGAACGGTTATATGAGGCATTAGGTGTAGGTTTGCAGCAATTGGAGTATTAAATGAGGGGCTAGTTAGTATTGTAGCGTAGCATTAACCCTGTATTCGGCGATGCTTCATAATCGCTACGCTAGACGCTAGCTACGCGAACTTGTGTTAATAATATATTTGGCCATTGATTTAGGGTGGTCATGGTTTAACTTCCTTTACCAAATTGAGAATACGGAGGGTTTCTTGGCATATGGCTGGCCAGTCTTGTGAATGCAATTTTTTATCGTATCTAACTCCAATCACCAACCTATTCCAAATAAAAGCTGTATAGTGATTATGATTACAAGCTTTATAATCTGTAGGTATATTTGTATTTTGAGAGTCTTTTAGATAAAAGAAAGCAGTAATAACTATGGTATTACCAAGACCACCATTAGGGTTAGAAAGCATTTTTTTTTCATTTTCTGTAAATTGATGGCTACTCATAAGTGGAGTTTTACTTGGCCATAAGAATGAAAAACTCCTATATTGCGCATACTCTTTAGGCACTAAAAAATACCGATAATCAATTTTCATAAGCAGATATTTTTGATTGTCATAAATAGGCGATTTTTCATTAGGCTGAATGATTGAGCCGTCAATAGCTAATCTATTTTTTTCTTCTTGCTCTTTTTGCTGTTGCCACATCTGTTGTGCAAGTATTTTTTGCTGCTCAAATGCAGCTTTATTACGCGCTTTTTCTTCGGGTGGGGTATTGGCAATCACTAAAAAAATAATTAAACCAATGATAAAAACAGGTGAAATCATCAGCAAAAATAAAAGTTGACCTGATTTTTTAGGATTCATTATTAAGCATCCAGCGCGGGTAGGCTGGGCATCTTGCCCAGCTTATTGATTAAAAAGACTTTTTAATGGTTTGCTGGGCTAAAGCCCCTACAAAAAATTGTGTTATCAGACAGCAGTTGTAGGGTGGGTTGACGAAGGAAACCCACCATTAACATTTGATTATCGTGGGTTTTGTGCCTCTACCCACGCTACGTTTACTACATTATAAAAAAAGCCCTCTATCAAAGAGGGCTGATTTATTTAATAGTTACTCAAAATCAATCAACACGTTACCCGTCATATCAGCAGGAACAGGTAAACCCATCAATGTTAATAAAGTGGGGGCAACATCCGACAACACGCCACCTTGTTTAATACTTGCCTTACGGCCAACATACGCAAATGGCACTAATTCGCAGGTATGTGCGGTATGCGCTTGACCTGTTTCGTTATCCATCATTTGCTCAACATTACCGTGGTCGGCAGTAATAATCATTTCCCCACCAACTTGTTTTACGGCTTCATACAAACGACCTAAGCATACATCTAAGGCTTCAACCGCTTTGACTGCCGCATCAAATACGCCTGTATGACCTACCATATCGCCATTGGCATAATTACAAATCAGCACATCAAAATCACCTGAGTTAATCGCCGTCACCAGTTTATCGGTGACTTCAAAAGCACTCATTTCGGGTTGCAAATCATAAGTGGCGACTTGCGGTGAAGGAATTAAAATGCGTTGTTCGCCCGTAAATAATTCTTCACGGCCACCACTAAAGAAAAAAGTGACGTGGGCATATTTTTCGGTTTCGGCAATGCGTAATTGAGTTTTGCCCAAACTGGCTAAATACTCACCCAAGGTGTTATTTAAGTTTGCGGGTTTATAAGCCACAGGTGCTTTAATGCTGGCAGAATACTGAGTCAACATCACAAAGTCGGCGAGGTGTGGCCGTACTCGGCGGTTAAAGCCTGTAAATTGTTCATCGACAAAAGCTTTGCTAATTTCACGCGCGCGGTCAGCTCTAAAATTCATAAAAATAACCGCGTCACCATCGCTAATTAACGCGGCTTGCTCACTTTCGCCAATAATCGCAGTGGCTTTAACAAACTCATCACTTTCACCTGCTTCATAAGCTGCTTCTAAAGCGGCTAAGGCTGTGTTAGCGGTGCGCTCGGCTACACCTTCGGTCATTAATCGGTAGGCTTGCTCCACACGCTCCCAACGATTATCTCTGTCCATCGCATAATAACGGCCAATGAGTGAAGCAATCCGCCCTTTACCTGTGGCGCGTAATGCGGCATCTAATTTTTCAATCGAAGGTTTGGCACTTTTGGGCGGGGTATCACGACCATCTAAAAAGGCATGAACATAAATTTGTTGTGCGCCACGTTCTGCGGCGAGTTTGACCATAGCGTGTAAATGGTCTTCGTGGGAATGCACGCCGCCTTCAGACAATAAGCCCCAAATATGCACGGCTTTGTTGTTGGTAATCGCTTTATCAACGGCGGAGGTAATAGCAGGGTTAGTAAAAAAATCACCATCACGAATAGACTTAGTGACGCGGGTAAAATCTTGATATACCACACGACCTGCACCTAAATTCATGTGGCCAACTTCGGAATTACCCATTTGACCGTCAGGTAAACCGACATCTTCACCCGAACCTGAAATTAAACCATTGGCATTTTCTTGTAAAATTTGTTGCCAGTTAGGCGTATGCGCCGCTTTAATTGCATTGGAATCGGAGCTTTCACTGTGACCAAAACCATCCAAAATAATCAACACATAAGGCTTACGCATAACACCACTCTCATCACAAATAAAACAGAACTTACGCATTTTTCAAATAAGCGATAACCGCGTAAGTCCTAAAAAGAAATAGGACTTACGCATTTCGCCGAAATTAGCGCGTTTTGTGAACTAAAAATCGTTGAAAACGATTGTTTAGTGAGCAAATAAGCGATAACCGCGTAAGTCCTAAGAAAGTGCTATGTTACATCAACCACACGCAAACTACACCACACGACTTTTAGCTTCAACATTGACAGGCGATTCTATCAGTATTGATTCAGGCTCAACTTCTTGTATTGCGGCGGGTTGTTCGCCACCAATATTTTTTTGAATAATGACTTGGTCTTCTATGGCTTCAAAGGCTTGTGTAGCAAGTTCACCGACTTCTTGATTAACACGGCGAATCGCTTCATAGACTTGACCAAAACTTTTGTCCCACAATTCATCGCGCTTGTCGCTGTCAATATCTAACAAACCTTGTTTTTCTAATACGGCTAATGGCAAAGCAGCGATGGTTTTATGAATTTGCTCGACCGAGCTTGCACCTGTATCAATCGCTTGTTGTACGAGGTCTTTAAGAGCCTCTAAACGGGTTAAGGTTTTACTCATCATCATTCTCCATTAAGCAGTAAACCCCACACATTGGTAGGGCATACTTTTTGACTGTAAGGTCTTTACCATCCCTTTAATCTTCTCTTTTTGAGAGAAAATTAGAGATGGCTGCAAGTTATGCTGCAATACCTGTCACTTGGGACGAGGTTTTTTTCATTGTGACAACCTTAGCTGCTTTAGCAACGATTGTCTCATTCATTGCATCATCTTTACGGCTAAATGGTAAGGAATATTTAAAAATACGTTTTACCACGGTCGAGAATTGCTTGGTAAACGAACCTGTATTGTAATGTTGGCCATAACGCGCACAGATTTCACGTACTTTAACGGACATTTCGGCATAACGCATACCAGGTACATCAGGAAACATATGATGCTCAATTTGATGACTTAAATTACCACTCATATAGTGCATCAATTTGCCACCCGTCAAATTACTCGAACCGCGTAATTGACGTAAGTACCATTGACCGCGTGACTCATTTTCTAACACTTCAATTGGGAAAGTCTCGGCATCTTCGGTAAAGTGACCACAGAAAATAATTGAGAATGTCCAAAAATTACGAATCAAGTTAGCGGTAAAGTTACCTGTAATAACAGGCAAAAACATTGGGCCTGCAATTAACGGAAAAAACACATAATCTTTGGTAAATTGCTTACGCATTTTGGCAAATATTGGCACAAACTCTTTACGCACTTGAGCAAAGGTTTTTTCTTTGCTAAGTAATTTTTCTAACTCTAAAGATTGTAAAGCTAATGTCCATTCGAATGTCGTAGCTAAAACAGCGGCAGCAATCGGATTAATTAAAAAGCGTGGTTCCCATTTTTGTTCAGGAAACAAACGCAATAAGCCGTAACCAATATCATGATCCATACCACGCACGTTGGTATAAGTATGGTGCATAAAATTGTGGGTATGTCTCCAGTTATCAGCAGTACATACCGTATCCCATTCGTAAGTGCTACCACGTAACGAGGCATCGTTCATCCAGTCATATTGACCGTGCATGACGTTATGGCCAAGTTCCATGTTTTCTACAATTTTAGAAACACCTAACAATGCAGTACCTGCCAACCAAAACGGTGGCAACCAACCTAACATTAATGAGCTGCGGCCTGCAATTTCGGTATAACGTACAAAGTTGCGTACACCATAAATATAATCAGCTTCTTTTTTGCCTAAAGTAGCCATTGTTTCTTTACGCAATGCGTCTAACTCAGCACCAAAGGCATTAATTTCTTCAAGGCTTAAATCACGGCTTTTGCTAATGGTTGACATGATAATTCTCGCTTAATTTCAATAGGGTTTGTCTATCCCTACCCCTAATTTAGGGGGAGGCTAGGAGGGGGGAATACGTACAACCCCACCCTGACCCTCCCCTTATTAAAGGGAGGGAGCTTACTTAAATATCTAAAGTAACTGGGCTCAATGCCTCAGTAACACAA
>Ga0209599_10000637_pt1 | contig 21368 bp, 38 predicted proteins | sample Shrwel_input2_FT_FD_187534 | JGI IMG/M metagenome (GOLD analysis project Ga0209599, IMG submission 187534) | Subsurface microbial communities from deep shales in Ohio, USA - Utica-3 well 1 S input2 FT (SPAdes) (version 2) ... | reverse complement strand
GGGTATTCTGGTCATTGACCCGAACCTCTGCCATTGTTTCGGTGTTGTGCGCCCGTGCGGTCACATCCATCAGCTTGCGCTTGGTTGCGCCTTCTTCTTTGATCTGGGCCACTTGCGCCCTATTGTTGATCTCCAACCCAGCCGCTTGCAATTGCTGTTGCAGTTGCTGAATCATTTGCTCAGATTGTGCCAAGCGCATCTGGGCCTCGGGCGGTATGTCGGATTTCTCGTCAATGTTTGCCATTGGGTTCATGGCGGCAAGGCGGTCAGCAATCACATCAGCGCCTGGGAAATCCATGTTTCTGAATACCAAATCCCCAGCGATATTGAACAATTCCTGATTGCTGGTCAGCAAAGGCATCATGGATTCAACTGCTTGCTGGCGTTTGGTCTGGAATCCTGGGCCTGTGTCCATCACCACATCGTATTCACCCACGGTCACATCGTTTAAAACCTCGCCAATCTCGTTTTGCTCGTTGATTGTGGTCATGTCGGGCTGACCATCCGACCCAATAATCCGCATCACCCGCTGGGTGTCGTAAATCTTGGGAATTAGGTCAAGAATGATGCGCCCAGTTTGAGCAATGGAACGGGTCAAATTGTCGTAAAAGTGGAAGTTAGACAGATCAACTTGATTTTGCTGGCCCTGCAATGCCTTGCCTGAGATATTCCCGCTTGGCAATTGATTGGGATCCATGATGCCCAATACCATCTGCAAATCAGCAGAAATTGCCCCCGCCGCTTCCATAATCCCTGCGGGTGGTGGCTCGGGTTGCAGTCGCTGGGGTGCTGGCGCTGGTACACCTTCAATGTCTTTTTGCTTGTATCTCAGCACAGGCATGGACTTGATGTTAGCCATTGCCCATTCGTTTTCGTGGCCCTCGTCTTGGCCTTCTGCCAGCAGCCATTTGGCCTTGGGTGCAAGCGCAACCGATTCGGTCATGCTTGTGCGCCAGAAGTTGTACATCCGCTGGGGGTCTTTAGCAAATCGCACCAGACCGTATTTCTTGCGCTTGTCATCCACAATGACCTGTGCGCCATAGCAAGGCACAACAGGGATATATTTACCCGCCCAGGTCTTTTCCTCTAGCACTTCCATTGCGGTCATCTTGACCCATTTAACGGCCTTGCGGAATGAGTCTCGTTCATCAACCACAGTCAACCCTGCGGCCTCAACCCGTGCAAAGAAGTTGGCGCTGTCCCCAAAAGACGTTGTGCCATCACTCAGCAAATACAGCTTGGCACGTTCACGCTCAATGTAAAAATACTCAGCAATCCGAATATCCTCTTTGGTCACCCAGGCAGAGGTGTCATCTCCCGTGCTGCGTTGCTGGAAGTTAGCCCCATCGTTTGCACCTGGATACATTTCCCGAAATATCTTTTTGTCCAGTACCGTGGTGATTAAGCATCGCTCGGCATCCGACCCATCGGGCCTGACGCTGTTGGGGTCAAAGTAGACGGTGAATGGGTTTTCAACAGCATCAATGTAGATTTCTTGGTCGAAAGAATCTTCCCGCACATACTTGTAATTGATGCGCCAGTAGCCCCAGCCCATCCTAACGGCGTAATCAAAGGCGGTGTCGTAAGCGGTATCGGCGCTGGAATTGACCTCAATGTGACGGGTGATGCCCTCAATAACCTGGGCGATCTTGTAGTCGGCAAGGTTGTTGACGGGGTGAACCTTAATGCGTGGGCGCTGCATCCTTTGCTGGTTGGTCACCTGTCGGATGTAGGCATCGATCTTGTTGATCGTCAGGCAGGGGCGGCTTTCCAGATTGCGGCTATTCTGAATCTCAACGGGCCATTGATCGCCAGCGGCAAACTTGATGTCGTTCAGCGCCTCGGCTCGGTTTGTAGAGTCCGAATCATTGACCAAGCGCCAGAACTTGATCGCTTCGTTAATCTTGGCGTTTGCGCCATTTTCGTCTTGGTAAGCCATATGAACCCCTTTGGGTAATTATCCCATCCATGAACCCGCTGTGGCAACCATTTGCTTCTTGCGTTTGGTGGGTTCTTTGATCATAAGTCCAATATACCGAAATGCATCTGCCCCGTGGGAATAATGGTCGTGCAATGGGTTGCGGCTGAACTGCCCCGTGTCTGGGTCAACCTCGTACCTGTAATGTCTCAGGCAAGCCAAACCATCAGCGGTATGTTCGCGGTCAAAGTAACAGTTCGGGAATATCGTCCTGGCGGCGTTGATAGAGTCCAGAATCGGCACTCTGGGCAGGATGGTGGTCTTGTACCCTGCCGCCCTCACAATGTCATCAATTGACCGCCCAGCCGCTGCCAGGGTCTTGTTTTCAGCGTCATGGGGTAACCAAATGGTATCGTATACATAACCATAGGTTTGCATCGTGGCAAGGTAATAGCTGATTGTTTTTTGGGCATCCTCAATGTATCGGATTAGCCTTGTCTCCATGCCCACAAACTGCAAGAACCAGATGGCGGTGCTATCCGACCAACCCAGGTCAAACACAGCATGAACGGGTTTGGTTGCGTCATAGGGCACTTTGGTGATGCGCCCATCCTTTTCGGCTTGTTGCATTTCTTTGGCAAAGATTGCCCCATCCACAGTCTGGCGGCATAAACCTTCCCAAACTTGGTTGTAGGCTTCTTCATCCCTTTGCTTTAGCGAGTCTTTTTCCAAACGCAAGGTATCGGGAAACCAAGGGTTATCTGACCAATTCACCCGCATGGTGATGCAATCCTCTGGGGGATTTGCCACAAACCGCTGGTAAGTCTCGTCTGTTTCCAACTCAGGGTTGAAGGAAATCCATATCTCGCTGCCTTCGGCACGAATGGTAGGAATCAACACATTCCAAGACAGGCGGCTAACCGTTTGTGCTTCCTCAACCCAACAAATAGAAACACCTTCATAGCTTTTTACGTTGGCAATGTTATTTTTGAGGCCAACAAAGCTAAATTCTGTGCCGTTCTTGCCCCGAATGCTGGCCTGGGTTATGTCGTAGAAGCCCAGCAACCCAAGGCTTTCGATTTGGTCGCACAACAGCTTATGCACCGAATCCCTCATGGAGGTCATAAACTCTCGAGCGCACAGAATACGCAATGGGCTTTTGGCCCCCAAGATTAACAGCGCCCTGGCGATGCCCCAAGATTTAGCGCCGCCCCTACCGCCGTAAGCTACCTTGTAGCGGCTTTTTCTAAACAGTCCTTCCAGCTTTACAGGGAATTCTGCCCTTGCAATAGCGTCTTGGACTTCACTCATTGGGCTTTACAAAAGTTACTTGGATGCCCTGCAATGGCTCACCATCAGCGCCAGTAACCTCGGCCTTGACGGTTTCAGACCATTTCATTTGCGTTTTAGTCCACCAGATCAGGCTGGTTGTATCCCCTGATGTAGCCTTTTGAAAAAGAGTCTTGGCAATCTGCCCGTTGGCCTTGGCTTTGCCCATGTCCAGTTCGTGCCTGTAGTACTTGCGGAGGGTCTTGTCATCAATGCCCACCAGCACGGCGATGGATTCATGCGGCAAGCCCAATCCGCTGCTGGATTCAACCAGTTTGCGGGTTTCGGGTGTTGGCTCGTGTGCGTCAGACATTTTATAGAGGGGAAGTGTTACATTAGTTTGCTGATTCGGGCTGGTTTTCCAATAATACGGCTTTTTTGCCTGTGAAGTCTTCCCAGCGCTTTACGATCACATCGCAATATTTAGGGTCTAACTCCATCAGACGGGCGTAGCGTCCATGCTTTTCAGCGGCCAGCATTGTTGTCCCGCTTCCACCAAAGGAATCCAGCACAATGTCGCCGCCTTTAGTGTTATTGAGCATTTGGTATTCAAATAAAGCAACGGGCTTCATGGTTGGATGTTCCCCATTGCGGCTTGGCTTATCAAACTCCAATATGGTGGTTTGCTTACGGTCTGCTGCCCAAAGGTGTCCAGCGCCTTCTTTCCAGCCATAAAGACACGGTTCATGTTTCCAATGGTAGTCTTGCCTTCCCATCACAAGACTAGATTTCTTCCAAATCAAGCATTGACGAACTTTCCAGCCAGCGTCTTGCGCCGCCCCTCGGAAGTTATAGCCTTCTGAGTCGGCATGCCAAATGTAAAAGACCGCCCCAGGCTTCATAACCAGATCTGCGGTTACATAAGCATCACGCAAGAATTGCCGGAACTGATCGTCACCCATGTCATCATTTTTAATGGTTAATCCTGTGCCCCCTTCATAGGCCACGTTATATGGTGGGTCAGTCAACCACATATCCACAAGTTGCCCATTGCAAAGTTTTTCCATGTCAGTCAAACTGCACGAATCTCCACACATCAAACGATGGTTGCCAAGTTGGTAAATATCACCCAGCTTTGTGGTTGGCTCGTCAGGCACATCAGGAACGGCATCCTCGTCCGTTAGCCCTTCAATGACCTCTGGCTCGAGCAATGCGCTTAGTTCCTTGGGGTCAAAGCCCAGCATCTCCAAGGCAAACCCATCTGCCAGCAAGTCGTTCAACTCGATGGTCAGGATTTCATTGTCCCAACCAGCGTTTAGCGCCAGCCTGTTGTCGGCAATGATGTAGGCTTTCTTTTGGGTTTCTGTCAAATCGGACAGTTCAATGGTGGGCACTTCTTTGTAACCCAACTTTCGGGCGGCTAATAGCCTTCCATGCCCTGCAATGATGCCGTTTGTCCCGTCAACCAGGATTGGGTTAGTCCAGCCAAACTCTTTTATGCTTGCCGCAATTTGTGCCACTTGCTCATCGCTATGGGTGCGGCTGTTGTTTACATAAGGAATTAGCTCTGTGACCTTCTTTTGAATAATTTTCACTTTTTTGGCTTTGCTTTGGCTTTTTTCTCAGCTTCACGTTTAACCGCATATCCAATAGCCACCGCTTGTTTGGGCGGCTTGCCAGCGGCGATCTCTGCCTTAATGTTGGCCTTGAGCGCCTTGGGGGTCATTGATGCTATCAGCGGCATTTGCCTTCTCCTTGGATTCTTGGGCCAGCTTTTCTTGTAAGGCTTGCTTCAACTCGGTGTTTTCCCTAAAAAGGGCAGCGGCTTGCGCCATAGCGGAATCCCGCTGCCCCTCTAGCATCTCAACCAAAAGCTGAATTTCTGGGTTTGGATGCTTCAACATTTACGCTGCGCTTGAACACATGAGGTAGTAAGGCGTACCGTCCGATGCCACAACTTTCAAAGTCTTGGCAATGGTGGCAGTGCTTGTTACAAACAAAGCTGCGGGAATGTTGAACAGGTTGGGAACCGTACCCGTGCCGCTGTTGGTAAAACGAATGAATGATGTATTCGTCCAAGTACCGCCAGATGCAAAGTTGGAATCCGCTTGAATAGCCGCCAACGTGCCGCCTGGGTTGGTGGATGTACCGCCCAAGGTAGCCCGTAAAGCATTTCCAGCGCCAGAAATAGTGCCAGCGCCATTAACGCTCAAACTCAGGTGTGCGCCGTTAATCGTTCCACCAGTTGCAGCCCCAGCGCCCGTCACAACGCTAAACGCTCGGATGGTTTCACCGCTTCCAGTGCTGCTAAACGTCAGACGCTGGTAAGTCAGTCGGGTGTCGCCACTTGCCGCGCTGGTCGTAGCATAAGCCCCGTTAATGATGCCGCTGGTCGTTACAGCTACTGGGACAGTTGAATTACCAACTTGAACTGAAACGAACTCTGGGTCTGCGTAAGCTACGCCTGTTGCGATTGAATTTGCCATGATATTTCCTTTATTTCTTCCAAAAGGGTTAACAATTCCAGCTTTTTAGACTGGCCTTTGCCCGTTCTGCTGGGCCTTTAGAGTGTTTTACCACCCCCTCCATCCTAGCGCAAAAACTGGCTTTTCGTCCAGCATCTGCCTTGGTCTTGGGGTTTGGGGCTGGTGGCTTTATATTTGAATTGTTCTTTGCGTTGTACTCTGCACGGCCTTTAGCGGTCATTCCCGCACCTTTTTCGGTGGGGTTGTATGTTTTCCCCTTGCCCGTAGTCTTGTGGGGAATGGGCTTATCGTGTTTTTTAGTCGCCATGATTACTTCTTTTTGGCGGTTTTGGCTGAGTCTTTAAAAGCCTGGGCAGTTGGCGCACCCTTGGCCCCTGGCGACCTCATGCGCTCGGGCGTTTTACCCGCCGCCTTTTGGCGCTCTATGCGTTCTTGCTTGGCGTGAATGTTGGCATAAAGCCCAGGTTTTGCCATTTTTAATCCTCCACAACGGCGCAAATGTCCGCTTCTTGAATGATTTGATAATCCTGCCCATCAATCTTGTGGGTGGGCCATTTCAGATAATCCCCATTCCCATACTTGATGAAGTCACCCACTTGGACGCCCTCAACATCTGAACCAATTGCCACAATAGTACCCTCGTTGAAGGGTTCTTTGTTGTCGATGTAGATGATGTCGGAGATGTGCCGCACCTGGGGGCGCACAACCACCCTGTCAAACAGAGGCTTTAGCATTTGCTTTCCTCTCGTATTTGCGCTTTGGGGGCGTGGTTTGATCTGTGGTTATGTCATACACAGGCAAGGCGACTAAATCAACCTTTACATCCTGAGTTTCAACAATCAGATGCTGACCGCACCAATCTTTTTCGTGCTTGTTTTGCTGGGTTGGGTAAAGCCTACACACGCCCATGATTTGCTGGGCGCGGAAATACTTGCAGTTCCCGCAATTAGAATCCATTTCAGCCATTCAAAACCTCCTTTTTTGTTTGGTCAGTAAGCCCTGCCGTCTTATTCACGGTGGGGCTTACGCTTTATTGGCAAGACTTGCGGTCGTGAGTGTAGCAAATGCCTGACATTTTGCCGCCTTCAAATTTCTTGTCAGCGCCAGTTTTGTTGGTCATGGCGTTAGGAATGCCCTTTTTGGCGCTGCCCTGTTCACCAGACTTCATGTCAGCGGCAGGGTTGCCCTTCATAGAGACTTGTGCGCCGTAGCCTTTGGGTTCGTTTTTCATCAGGTTTGCCATGATTTCCTCATTTCAGAGTTAAAAGATACAGGGTTGAATTGATCAGATCAGCAATTTCATCAACGATGTTTTGCAATTCTGAGTCTTGGGGGATTTCTTCTCGCGCTTCTTGCACAAACCCTTTTAACTGAGTCAGATATTCGTGCGGCGTGTCTTTGGGGTCGTGCAATTCATCAGGAAATTTCTTCATCCTGGTGTCGTAGCGCCCTTGGTAACTCTCTGCCAGACTGTCGGCAAGGTCTACGATCTTGGGGTAAAACTTGCCCAGCGCCTTGTGGGTGGCGTATTCGGTCGTTTGCAAATGCTGGAAGTGCGTGATTGTTCCCGCATGAAACAGCGTGGCGACAAATTCGGCAACTTCTTCGTTTTTCATGCGTTAACTATATCAAAAAAAAGGGGGCGAACCCCCAAATATTGGCAACTGCTACCAACACGGCTGGGGACTGTCGAGCGGGGTGCTTTGGATGCGTCCATCCTCACTTCACTTACCATTTGTCAATCCCCATGCGTGTAGGTTGTTGGTGGCCCTAAGCGGCTCCGGGCGCTGATACATCCTAACGGGTAGGCTCTCTCACTGTACCTAAGTATCTTGCTTTCACCAACACGGCTGGGGACTGTTCGGTTTTTCCCTATACAGGTAAATTTCCTCCACCGAAAGGACTGGTTTGCAACCCAGTTCAATCCCCATGCGTGTTGGAAGCTGGAGGAGGAATTACCAGAGATGGCGCAAACCTTTCGGCGGCAACCACATGAACCATTCAGCTTCACGCCTAGATTTTCGCATTAGGCAAAGGAATGTCAATAGGCCAGCAGTCACGCAAGGCATCAATTGTCCTGTGATGGGCCTTTAGCCACATTTCTTGGCGTTCCTGGCGGGTTAAATCCTTGCCTTGGTCGATGGCGTAATGACACCCCAAACACAGCGCAGCGACTAAATTGTCATCAGCTTTGACCCCTCGGCCCTTACCGCCGCCCCAGTTTGTGTGTGCCGCTTGCACCATATGCCAAGACCCGCAGTTTTTGCATTCAAGGCTTGCCACCAGTTTCAGCAGCTTTTTTGACCTGACGTATAAATGTTTTTCTATCAACGATTGTCTCCAATGTGGAAAACCTGTGCATATTTGCACACTCTAACCGCCTTCTGCGGGTGTTGCCTGTGGATATTCTGGATTCTTTGACAATTGTCCATGTCCCGCATTCTGGACACTTCATTGGTGCGCCCTGTCTTGCATTCGGTTGGTGGCCTCTTTTGTCCTCCAGATTTCTATATCAAGCCTTGATGCCTCAATTTCCCAGCGCAGGGTTTCTTCTTGGGCTATTGCCGCCGCCAACCCTTTCAGCAAAGTGTGATATTCGGGGTCAGCGTAAGCCTCGCGTTCTTGGGCGTTTGCCGCCTCGTAGCCCATTTGCAGGGCATCTTTCATCAGAAGGGCTTTTTTTGACTTGCGGAATTCCTCAAGGTAAACCCGCTGGGCTTTGGCATCGCCATAGGCTCGGGCTTTGTTGCGTATGTCTTGGGCAGCTTCTTCTGGTTTCATTTCAAAACTCCGATCATGCGTAAAGCCCCGTCAGGGCCATCAATCCTTGCCAAGGTACTACCAGACCAATTCTCAAAAAAGTCCGCTTGTAGGGCGGTTAAACGCCTTTTGGGGCCACTTTTGCATTCCACCAGAAAGGTGTGGTTCTTATATCCAACTAAAAGGTCAACTGGTAGGCCAATGACCCAGACATAAGCGCCAGCGGCTTCCAATGCTGAAATGATTTGCTTTTGGTTGGCATCAACCCTAGCGGCATATCTCATTTTTTAAATCCAAACCAGCGCCGACCAATCTGGATGCCAAGGCCGTATCTTGGAAAAAACAAAACACCAAAGCCAACGCTGTGCATTTTTTGTACATCAATTTTCATTTTGATCTTTCTTGGTTCATTCGGTTTCTGAGGTCGTTGGCAGCGGCTTCACCCCTGCGCTTGGAAATGTCGGCAATCGTGGTCTGCCACCATGCCGATGCCTTGGCTTTGCCCAGTTCCTTGATTTTCTGGTTGTATCTCAAAATCCATTCTCTGGCCTCGCTCTGGCGCATCTCCTGTAAGGAAAAGCGCATAGTCAATTGCAGTTCGGCTGATGTTTTGTCCATCTTTTGCCCTGTCTAAAAGTTTGTGTGCGTCAAAGTAGTTGATTTTTATTCTCCTCAAAAAATTTATTCCATCGCCTACCAAGTCTTATATCTTGAATAGTTGATTTTTTTACAAAAAATTGATTGGCTAATGTTTCATCTTTTATTCCAGATAAACATTTTTTCTTTATTTCAATTGCTTGTTCAGCAGTAAGTTTGCTATGTCTAGGAGGATTTAAAAGTCTTTTTGATTGTCTATTTTTTGCCCACATATCTTTTACGTTTTGTTTTTGAGTGCCAGCATAAAGATGCTCTGGATTGACACATTGAGGAATGTCACAAGTATGGCAAATAACAATCTTTGAATCTATTAATTCGATGCCATGATGAATCATGTAAAACAGACGATGTGCGTTGTAATGTTTTTTATTGTAGGAAAGCCAACCGTAAGGATGTTTGTGGGTTTTTGTTGCACCCATCCATATCCAGCAACCAGTTTCAGTAATTCTTTGAATTTTGTTTTCGTATTTGTTAAGAAAATTATTCATCAAAATGCCTCGTCATCCATCCAATGTTTTACAGGCTTGGTGCTGGGCAACAGGGCGGCTATGTCCCGCCGTGTGGTTGGCTTTCTGTCAGACCATTGGTGTTCGGAACACATTGGGCGCATACCCTCCATGTGAACCGACCAGCGTTTGGGGCATCCTGGCACACTGCACATCAGGCGCTGAACATCGTCAATCGGGTCTTTTTTCTCATTGAGTTGATTTTTGAACGACATTTAATTTCTCCCGTTATCGTATTGCCCTTCGGCTACTTTCAGAAAATTGGTGGGCATCATCAGCCAATCAAAACTGGCCTTCCATGCCCGACCATTGCGGTTTTGGGTTCTGCCTGACAAAAAATCAGATTTCTGGACTTGGCGAAAGATTTGCCGAAAAATCTCAATGCCTTCCTCTTTGGATTTCAAATCATCCTCGGCATCCACATCACGCCAGCGGCTGACCAAGTGCTTGCGCCTTGTGTCGTTCAACATCAACACCCGTGGAAGGCTTTTGCATTCTTCGTGGTAAAGATTCAGCAATTCTTCTGCTGGACAACTTATGCGCTTTGGGTTGACAACCGATCTATCGGTTTCAACGAATAACTCTGTCTCTGTCTCTCTCTCTGTCTCTGTCTCTGTCTCTGGTGCATCATCTTGATATCGGCTTGATATCGGCTTGTTATCGTCTTGTTCCAGCCAATGAAAAAGCTTGGAAACGCAAACTTCCGTATCCTTTTCTGACATTCTTAGCCTAAATGCCAGTTGTTTGGTGGGGGGAATGCGTCCATCATCCTCGCTGGCAATTAACCAAAGCATGACCAGCACTTTTGCCGCTTTTGGGTCAAGTTCGTACCATTCAATATCGTCTAAAAGATCACGATACAGCTTGACCCAAGGCGGCTTTCTGTCCTTGAAATGCTGAAACTTCGACCAGTTTTTAATTCGCATAAAGCAAACTCCGCAAATCTCCCAGAAAAGAAACGGCGGCAGGAGGGGAGTTCTCTTTTCATCTGGCTCATGACTTCCAGACTAGCCGTGTTTCAAACAATCTTACATTGAAAACCACTCAGGACGCAACACCATCAATTGCCAAATCCTTGCTTGGGGGACAGATTTCCATTGGGAAACCGCAGATTGGTGGATGCCCAAAATTCTGGCAAGCTCAGTCTGTGAGCCAGCCAATGCAATAAATTTGTCCTTGTCCATCCGCACATTGTACATAAGACCGCTAATACCCCCACAGTTGACTTGGGATTATAAGGTGGCTTATGATTCGCCTATGCCCTAGCAAAACGCATAAGGGTCTTTTAGGAGTATCAAGATGATGAATTCAAACTGGATGGTGACCTTGGCAGTTTCTCAGCGCAAGGCTTTGATTGGGTTTGGCTACACAAACCAACAAGTTAACACCATGAGTCTTGCTGAAACAACCCAAGAATTAAAAACCCTTGGTTACGATTTCAAAGCAAACTCACCATTTAAAAACAAATAAACAAAATGGGGCGCAAGCCCCAGCCCACCATGTACACACAAGATTATGAGGAATGGCGATGGGGGCAAATCCTCACTCGCCAAACAGATTACAACCCCGACAACCAACCAGAGGATGAAGATGAAATACCCCAGAACGATGAATGAAGCATTCCCCCACACTGTGGAATACGGCGCAGCCATAGAAATCCACGTTGCCCAACATTCCACTGGCGACAAAGTTATCAGGGTTTTGGCCTTGGTTGCTTTGGTTGTGCTTTGCCTTGATATTTTTATTTGGAGACCATGACATGAACGCTGACGAACTTATCGACAACATCAAATTCATTGCTGACAAACAGTATGAAGGTGAACCCGCACGAAATCGCTTGGCCTATCACGTTGGCCTGTTGGAGTCTCATTTGCGTACACACATCAACCTTGTGGAAACCGCACAGGAATACATCAAAGAATTGGAAATGCGCTTGATTGCAAAGGAATCGGAATGAAGATGATTACCTACTCACTTTTGTGCTGGATGGCCTGGGTAACCGCTGGTTGCTCTAGCTTGCCAGGGTCAACACCCCAAGCGCCCAATCAGGATTTGATTGTTGACAAACAAGTCCAACCGATGGGAAGGAATGAGGTGATTGACGCTGTGCGCCAGTGCGAAACCTCTGGCCTACGGGCCATCCCTTTGTACGCCAAACGCAAGATCAACGGCTACACAGTCGAAACTGTGGTGGAAGTCACTTGCGGCCCCAAATACGCTTACTAAGGAAACATCATGAAAGTTTATAAAGCAATTAACGCTGTCCAGGCTGAATTGTCATCTGTTGGCATTACAAAAGACCGCAGGAATATGCAAGGCAGCGGTTATAACTTTAGGGGGATTGACGATGTTTACAACGCAATTGCGCCCCTATTGGCAAAGCACAGCCTTTGCATTCTGCCTCGTGTGCTTGCGCGAGAGTGTATTGAGCGCATCAGCAAGTCGGGTGGCGCATTATTTTATGTGACTGTTGAGGTTGAGTTTGATTTTGTCTCAGCAGATGACGGGTCAAAACACACCGTTAAAACATTTGGTGAGGCAATGGATAGTGGAGACAAAGCCACCAATAAAGCTATGTCAGCCGCGTACAAGTATGCAGCCTTTCAAGCCTTTAGCATCCCCACAGAATCAGACAATGATGCAGATGCCCATACTCATTCTGTTTCTGCATCTCGCCCTGCGCCACAGATTGACGCAGGAATGATGGCAGACCACATTGCCGCAATCGATGCCAGCGCCAACAAAGAAGAACTGCAAACCGCTTACAAAGCCGCCTATGACGCTTGCAAGGGCGACCAGACATGGATTGCCAAGGTCATCAAGGCCAAGGCAGAACGCATTGCTAAAGCAAAGGAAAAAGCATGACACAAGATGAAATCATTGAGATGGCACAAGAATGCAAATTGATTGGTATGCGTCCACATCTTGATGGCATTTATTCAGAGGCACTTGTAGCTTTTGCCAAACTGGTAGAAGAAAAAGTGAATAACGATGCCAGAGCATATTTGTTAAAGATGCACGATGACTGGTTGGGTGAAGGAACAAGGGGGCAAGCATGAGAAAGAAAAAAGAAATTGGTCTTGAGGAAATGACCCTCAAAGACTTTATCGCCATCTTTGCCATGCAAGCACTTTTGTCTGATTCTGATTGGCGCTCTGACATGGATTTCAATGACACTGCTTTTGCCGCTTTCACAATGGCAAATGAAATGATGGAGGTTCGCAATGGAAGTTGAACAACGCACAGAAGAATGGTTTGCCGCCCGTTTGGGCAAAGTTACCGCCAGCAGGGTGGCAGATGTAATCGCTAAAACAAAGACGGGTTATAGCGCCAGCCGCGACAACTACATGGCCCAACTTGTGGTTGAACGCCTGACCAACACTAAAGCGGAAAGCTACACCAATGCCGCCATGCAGTGGGGCATAGATCAAGAACCATTTGCCAGGGCAGCTTATGAGGCCGCACAGGGCGTTATGGTGGAAGAAGTGGGGTTTGTGCGTCATCCATCAATTGAGTGGGCTGGTGCGTCCCCTGATGGTCTTGTGGGGCACGATGGATGCGTTGAAATCAAATGCCCAAATACGTCCACCATGATTGAAACACTGCTATCCCAAAAAGTTCCTGGCAAATACATCACCCAGATGCAATTTCAGCTTGCTTGCACAAGGCGCAAATGGTGTGACTTTGTAATGTTTGACCCCAGAATGCCAGAGAAGGCGCAATTGTTTGTCAAACGGGTTGACCGTGATGACGCATATATTGCAGAGATTGAAGCAGAGATTGTTAAATTTCTTGCTGAAGTCCAATCCCAAGTTCAACAACTTAACGCAATCATTGAAAGCAAATAATGTCTAAAGTCAAAAAAGAAATTACCGCCATTGTGGGCCAGTACACCAATGCCCAAGGCCAGCAAAAGAACCGCTATCAGCGCATAGGGTCAATCATTGACACACGCAATGGCGAAATGCTCAAACTGGATGTAATCCCACTCAAAGAAAACGGTTGGGACGGGTGGGCTTATTTGAACGACCCCAAGCCCTACGAACCCAAGGGCTTGCCAGCAGATAACGATGACGATCTGCCGTTCTGACCATGTTTGATTTCATATTTCCGCGAGTGCGTAAATCTGACCCGCTGACCTCGTTTGTGGCAGCGGATTCAGCCAAGGAATTGGCTAAAAAACACGGGTCGCTGATTGTGTCTTGCCTTGTCCAGCACGGGCCATTGGGCAAAGATGGAATCGCCACCTACACGGGTCTGGATGGCAACCAAGTGGCTAGGCGTTTAAAAGAACTTGAAACGCTGGGCTGGATTGAGTTAACAGGCAAAACAGTCGCATCTAAATCAAAGCGCCAGGAAAGGGAATGGCGCACAACTTTAGTGAGGGTTTGACATGAACGATGAAGATGAAGCATTTGAGGAACTTAGTCGCAGACAAGGGGATTGGGGTATGCAGGGGTCACGCAAACACCAGATCATGCGGTACGCTGAAAATGTTGAAGCAAAGGAAACAATCATGAAAGCACGAACGGTTTTTATTGCCTTGATGACGGGCAAAGGATATGCAGAATCTGAACTTGAGTGGGACGGTGAGAAGTTCACAAATCAAAACATGAAAACTCGCTGGAATTACTTTTTGCTTGGATGGGAAATGAGGGGAGTCATGTGATTGGATTGTTGCTAATGCTGTGCCTGGGCGCTGCCGTTGTGGTGGCAGTCGCCTGGATATTTGTTCAAATACTGCTATGGATGGAGGAATAACGCCCGTTCATCCTGGCGGCGTTTAACCAGCCCTGGCAAGACTTTTCCACCGCCCTTGGTGTACTTTAAGAATTCATCCGCAGCACCCGCCTTGTCGCCTCTAAGCACCTTCTGGCGTAGCGTTGAACGCTGGGTCGTTCCCAAGCCGCAGTTAAAAGAAAAAGAAACAAGACTGTCAAACATCCCTTGGCTGAGATCGACAGGAAATAAAGTGTGTACTCCACGTTCAAACCTTGTAAGATCGTTTCTGAGAATGCCGTTTACTTCTTCTGCTGAAAACGTGCGGCTATCTTCTGGGCGTAGCGGATAACCATCTCTTTGATCAACAGGCATCTTGCCTTGATCTGGGTATAAAACATGACCGACTCCTATTGTCCAAAGTTTTGCTGGGCAACGGTAAGGCTTAAACCTCACCCCTTCATGGTGCTTGACCATCTCCACAGCTTCAAGGCTGATGTTCATTTTTTGAACGCTTGACCGCCAAACCAAAACGACACAATGCAAGCCCAAATGATTTGCGTTTCATCATCCCACAAATGGTTTAGCGCCACATCAAATGCTACGTCTGTGTGCCAAGCATAGTAAAAACCAAAGATTTCGACAAACATAAACATCACAAACATACCGTAAGTAATGACGCTACGGGTTGCCGCCCTCATGTTGATCACCCAGGTTGATGCACCTTGGCCTAGCGCCACATCATGGGCATACAGGGCTTGGCGTTCTTGCATGGCGGTCTGGGCATTGGTGACCTCGGCGTTAATCTGTATCTGCTCAGTCTGGATGTGCTCAATGCGTTCCTGTGCTTCTAGGCCAGCTTTTTTAAGGGTCAGTTCCCGTTCAGTCTGCATTGCCGCCAACGCCAGTTCATGCTTCTTGTCGGCACGGTCTTGGATGAATTCAAGGATTTTGGGCAGACCGCCCATCAAAAAACTGACTAAGGATGAAAACAGGGTTAGCATTTTTTAACCTTTTAAATCAAAACTTAGATTTGCATGGCGGGGGTACTGCACAACACGCTCACCCTCGGGGCATTTGTATTTGATGGTTGCCAACAAAGTTGCCTTGCCTTCAGCAATTTTTTCTTTTCTCACCATTGTGAGTTGATAGGTAAAGGTGTCAATCTCTGGCCCTGCTGGGCCGCTGAATCGGCTTGCCGTGGTGGTAGCCTCATGCACCATACCCGCCGCATCCCGAATGCTTGGCGTAAAACTTTCAACAGAACAATCATCCCGTTTTTTTATTCGTGCAACAGTAACGTTAATGGGTTGCCCAGCCTCTGCCACAATTTTAAAATGCTCTGGTGACCATTCAAGAATGGCCCGATCAAACCAGCCAAACTTGTCGGCTAACGTGTAACTGCCACCCAGTGCGGCAACGCTTGCGGCAACAGCGCCAATGGCTTTGGTTAAGTCAATCATACTTTTCCCAAATTAATTTGATTTGCCAATCCAGTGGGACACATAGCCCATTGCACTAGATATGGCAGACACCAGCGCCATGCCAGCCCAGAACCCGCCTCGACCCTGATTGGCAAGGGCAACCAGTTGTTCTAGCTGGCCCTCCATCTTGGACATCTTTTTGTCCATGTCATCAAATCGGCGCTCGTAGTCCTCAACCTTTTGCCAGAGAACGCCATATTTAACAAGGTCAATGTCTGCCATCATTTGTTCAAATCTTCAAGTTTGTTTTTGCCTGTTTGCTTGCCAAGGGCCGTAGCTTTTTCCATTTCTTTTTGGGATTTTTTGGCCTCTTTGGTCAATGCTTTTTCTTCTATCTTGGCTTTATATTTTGCGCCAGCTTGTTGACCAAGATATGTGCCAACGGCAGCGCCAGGGGCTTCACCAACAAACCCTCCAAGGGCAGCACCAGCGCCAGCACCAATTTTAGGCAAGTTGCCTTCTATCATGCCAACCCGTCTAGCTTGCAATGCCGCACCCTCATAGGCGTGGATTCCTGGCACTATCTGCCCAACAGTGTTCAACAGATGAAACCTACGAACTTCATCAGGTGGGAATGTTTCTAAAATCTTTTCGCCTACCAAGGAATTCATGGTTTTATTGGCTGAGTTTTGATTCCAAACGCCCATCTTGTCAGACCCAGCTTTTTGCACTTCACGGGCTAAAGCACCATCAATTTCAGCAACAGCGGCGGCAGCGGATTGGCGCAACTCCTGTGGAACTGGTGGCATACCTTCAGGCGCACCCTTTACGTTGCCATTTGCAAGATCTTTCAAAGTTTCCCGAATGTGCCGCCATTGGTCTTTTGGCAAATTATTCATCTTAGATGGGATTTTTTCCAATGGGGTGGATGATGTAATCACCCCGTTTTTGTCCATCTCGCCAAACAAAGTTTTTATGCCCTTAGAACCAAAAATGGTTTTTTCCACTTCATGGATTCTGTCACCCAACTTGTACAAAGCAGGGTCAGCAACTGCTGCAATGTCTTTGTCAATAGCTTGGTTAACCCGCCGAATAGCGTTAGCGTTTTGCGGTGTCCAATCGGCATTGATTGCTTTACGCACGGCATCATAAGCAGCCACAGACCCAGGTGGGTGCATCACGCCATTAATATCTTCAAAGCCAACTGTCTTTGCAAGGTTTAAATAATCTTTGGCGGCTGACTGTACGCCCTCCACGCCTTTGATTTTTAGCCCTGCCGCCCATTGGGGGTTTTTCAGCAAATCATCAACATTGGTTGTTTTGATTTGATTGTTACCAACCCTTTTATATGCTGAATCGTAAACTTGTTTTTTGGCTTGATTCAAATACCCCATGATGCTGGACGATGCCATGTCATCAGGTGATGTTCCATACAAAACATCATTGATACGCCCACCACGTTGTTCGTCATTGATCAAAGTGCGTGATGCGCCCGTAGCATCAACTCGTTCATCTGCATACTTTGACAATGCAATTTGTTCATTGGCAATTTGCTGTTTAAATAATTGGCCCTCGGGCGTGTCTAATTTTGCTTTGGTGTGTTCATTACGCAATAAATTCTCATTGCCTGTTACCACTCCTGGCCTTACGCCCACCCCTGGCATCACTTCTTGAACCGCTTGTGAACGCAATATTTGCTCGTTAACAGGCACATCTGTTGGGGTCTTGGAAAGTTTGATTTGTGGAAATTGCCCCCGCACAGTTTCCTCGCCAGTAATCTTGCCAGCAAAGGGATTGTTTGCGGCGGCGGCAGCGCCAGCACTTCCCGCTGGTGCTTGCTTGGCCTCAAACTGGGCTTGCGCTTGTTCTTTGGTTAGCTGTCCAGGCTTAACAATTTGCAACTCGGCAGCGGCTTGCTTTACTGGTGTGGTAACAGCTTGTACCGTTTTTTTAACAACAGGTGCAACTTCTTTTATTGCTTGCGGCACAGCAACAGACCCAATGACCACCATGTTTTTAATGTCTTGTTCGGGTATGCCTGTCTTTTCAGAAATCTGTTTGGGAGTCATGCCCAACTGTTCAGCCATCTTTTTGACTTGCTCAACAATTGGCTCAGTAACACCGCCCAATGGTTTCTGATATGTTTCTTTACCAGTAAGGCCAAAGAATTTGCCTACGGGCTTGTCAATGCTTGCGGCGGCGGCTTGCCCTGTTTGTTCTGCCCGTTCGGGGCTTTGCGCTGTCCTTGCCAATCCTTGTACAAACGCACCATACGTTGCAGGAACAACTCCATAAAGGGTGTCAATTGCACCAGCGACACGCTCGGGCATATCTCGTTTGGTTTCTAACGCACCTTTAAGGAACTTGCCAACCAATTGGCGAACGCCCCCAGGCTCAGTAACTTGTGCCGCTGTTTGTGCAATGGCTTGCCGTGCGCCACTTGTGGGCGGTTGTTCAATCGTGGCAGCGGGGGCGGCTTGTGGGGCGGCAGGGGCGGCTTTTGCCGCAACGGGTGCGGTGGCTGTCTTACCAGAAAAAAAGGCTTCTAGCGGGTCACCAGAGGCGGCAACTGGTGCGGATGGTGCAGATGGTGCGGTGGGTTGTGCCTTACTTGCTGGGTTACGGGCTATTTCCCTAGTCAATCCAGCAATGTCAGCTTCTAACCGAATCTTTTGTTTAGAGTCGGTTGCTTGCGCTAATGCGGCTTTTGCTTGTTTTAATTCAGCTTCATGAATAGCCAACGCATCTTTATCCCGCTGGGCTTGCACATCAGCAGGGATTCGGGTTGATTCGGTTGGCTTTTTTGGCGGTTCTGCCACCGCTTGCCCACCAAAGAATTTCTCTAGTACATCAGCCATTTACAAACTCCCAGTTTCTGCCAGCTTTTTAATGTTCTGGTACTTTTTCAGAAAATCCTTGTACTGATTGGCATTGGGAAAAAGTTTAGTTAATTCTTCTTTTTGTTTTGCGGGGTCAGTTATGTCCCGTGTGATGTTTATAGCTTCAAAAATCTTGCTGTCAGCATTTGCGTTCCATGCTTGCTGATAAGCCTTCATGTTGTTGTCGCCAAATTTTTGGGAAAACTGTTGTGCGCCTGTGGCTTGCATATCCAGATTGGTTTGATCAGCTTGCACCCTACGGGCAATTTTTATTAAGACCTCTGGCGGCACTTTAATTGTGCCATTAGCCACCGCTTGCATATCCAATCCAGCAACAGTATTCCCAGCGCCACCCATAGCTGTGGCATTAGATAACGCAAGGTTTGCCAAGTCTTTGGCAAGCATATCGTATTCACTGCTTTTCATTGCAGACAAAACTTTTTGCTCTAATCGACCCATCACGCCACCGCCTGGGAAAAGCAAATTTTCTCCAATGCCAGATGCCGTCTGAATAACTTCTTCCACGTTCCTGCGCCCTTGAGTCAATTTGCCTTGGGCTTCCACTAATCTATTTCTGTATTCTTGACCAGCTAATTGATCTTTTTGCTCGGTTGGTTCGGCAATGTATGGCTGATCTGCCCTGCGGACAGGGAAGGGCAAACGCATACCTGGGGCAACTTCAGCACCAGCAGTAGGCAACCCGCCAGCACCAGGCCCACCAGTTGGGACGTTGGCTTGTAAACCGCCAGCCATGCCAATGGCTGAAGTAGGAGGCGTTATGCCACCTCCAGGAGTGGTGGTGATTGTCTTGCCTTCTGGCGTTGTCGTAATGGTTGGCGCAAATGTGGTTTGTTGCTGCGTTGGTGTCATGATGGCCTGACTTGCTTTGATCAGCGCATCAGTAACGCCTGGGCCTTTTTGCATTTGCGAAAACATAGGCACATAGGCTTTTTCCACCAAATTTTTCATTTCTGGGTCGTTGGGATTTGTGGCAAGAAAATTTTGCAATTCTCTATTTACAACTGCGGGGTCATCTACACCAAAACGACCAGCCGCCCCTAAAAAGGATGAAATTAACGCCTTTTTATCTTGCGTTAAATTTTGCTTTGCTCTTAAACCCTCGGTCTGTGCCGTTCCCAAAGTTGTGATTTTTTGAACATAGTCAGGGCCAGTTAAAGGCGCGATCTTTGGAACTGCGGCGTTGATCTTGTCAATGTCAATTCGCCCATCAGTTTGGAAATTGTTAGGGTCTGCAAAAAATGTTTGTAGATTGCGGCGCTCAATGTCTTGTTGCTCAGAAACGCCCAATTGAATTTGCCCCGTTCTGGCGGCTTGTTGTTGTTGTTGTAAAACCAGCGGATTGATCTGTTCGGCTTGCTGATAGGCTTGTGCCCCCCTTGCGATGCCAAGCATATCGGCAAGGGACGTTTGTTGTGGAGGCTTAACATTTAAGCCAATAGGTGGAACGTCAAAAGTTGCCATGTTTTATCCTACAAGATATTGGCTAAACCCAGCATCGTTATAGCCCGTGGGCAAGTTCATTGCGCCAGCAGTTGCCCCTTGTGGGCGCAATAAAGCCCCCAAAGTTGCGGCATTGCCAATTCCTTGATAACCCCCCGCCATAGCGTTTGCGGCCCCGATCTGACCAGCGCCAAGAGCAGATGCACCGCCAATGCCTAGTTGACCAATGTTGGATGCCGTGCTTTGTCCAAGGTTTGCGGTCTGGCCCGTGGCGGTTTGTCCGATACCAGCAATTCCTGCCAATCGGTTATATACGTTTCCAAGCCCAGTTTGCTGTTGATTAAACTTCTGCGCTTCTTGCCTCATGTAGTTATCAAGGGCGTTCTGATAGGCATTGCTTGCGTAATCTTCCGCAAATTTAATCCCGCCCCGTTCAACATTAGACCCACCGCCACCAACGTTTAAGGCTTGTCGGGTTGCACCTAAACCTTGACCCTTCATAAATTCATAATTTGGTGCAAGATTTGTCCGCAAATCGGCAGCAGTAAATGGCTTGTATCCCGCTGGAAGTTCTGTTAGTTGCGGCAACATTTGACCTATTCTGGTAAGCGCACCAGTTCCAGCAACGCGATACGGTTCTTGTTGCTTGTTCAGAATGTCAAACATTTCCCGCTGTTGACGGGCAGCTTCTTGAGTAGCCGCATACTGCTGACCAGCGGCAGATGTTGCAGCACCCGCTTGCTGTTGCGAACCCATGTACCCTAATAACGCTGCACCGCCTACGGCCCATGCTAATGGCATGATGTTTCCTTTCGAATCAAAACTTCATCAACTTTGGCAACATCGGTTTCATCTGTTGCATGAATGCAAAACCATTCACAATCTTCAAGCGCCTCAATTGTGTGGTAAATGCCTGATTTTATTTCTAAACAGGCTGGCGCGGTGTATTCTTTTTGGCCTTCATCTGTCCGCAGAATTACCCGACCTTTGGCAAGAATGCTCAAATGACTGTAATTGTGGGCATGAGTGCCAGCAATAAACCCCGCTGGGATACGCATCCGCTTAGCATATAGGCCATCAGAAAAGTGATGTTCAACGCCTAAATCAGCCTCAAACTTCCCTTGGTGGGCAGCAAACAAATCAGCATTGTTCAAAACGTACCCCCTTTGACCCCATTCAAGGCCGTGAAATCAGTGAATTTACCCGCCGCAGGGGTGGTCAGACCAATGGTGGTGCTGTTAATTGTGCTGCTGGTGATGGTCACATTGGTAATTGTTCCACCTGTGATG
>Ga0209599_10000635_pt1 | contig 21412 bp, 16 predicted proteins | sample Shrwel_input2_FT_FD_187534 | JGI IMG/M metagenome (GOLD analysis project Ga0209599, IMG submission 187534) | Subsurface microbial communities from deep shales in Ohio, USA - Utica-3 well 1 S input2 FT (SPAdes) (version 2) ... | reverse complement strand
CATCCACACACGGCTGCTTTTCGACAATTTTTGATTGGTAATGCGCGTCGCCATAACTCACTAAATTTCAAAAAACTTCTGATTGATCATTGTACGTGAAAATTATTCTTATTACAGTACGGATGTACTTCATTCACACGAAGTTTTACAGATTTTTTTCGATCAACTCAATTGTTTAATCCGACCATAATTTCACACAATTATTTGAACCACTTGCCTGCCTGAGCTATCTAAGATTTGGGATGCAAGTTATACTAAGTCGTTTTTCACATTAGGTACTTTTAATGCCGGCTTTATCTATCCATGAACGTAAGCGTTTACGTCAAATTGGTCATGCTCTTAATCCTGTTGTCATGATTGGCAGCCAAGGTCTTACAGAAAACGTCATTGAAGAAACAAATCGTGCGTTAAATGATCATGAATTGATTAAGGTAAAAATCGCTGGTGAAGATCGTGATGCACGCGCCGCTCTGATTGATTCAATTGTTGAAGCAACAGGCGCTGAGTCTGTACAAAAAATTGGTAAAATCGTTTTGCTTTATAAAAAGGCAGCGAAACAAAACCAAAATCTTTCTAACTTAGTCCGTTTTGCTCACTTAAGTAATAAGTAATCACAATGGCAAGTTATGAACTTTCCGCTTTTGATCGCTTTAATGCTATTACCGTTGTTGGAGCGATTGAGCAACAAACACCAGCGACATTAAATGTTGGTTTTTGGGTTCGTGATCCCAATCAATTTCTGATTTACCCAGATCAAGTTAAAGCACATCCTCGCCAAGACTTTTTATGGGAACACACTTGCTTTGAGATTTTTATAGGCGTGAAAGATGAAGATTTCTATCGTGAAATTAATCTCTCCCCATCTGAAGCGTGGCAAGTGTATCAATTTGAAGAATATCGCTTTCCAGAAAATATGCCACCCGTTGCCGCATATGACATTGAGTTGAACCGCTTACAACGTACGCATTATGGTTTGAATGTAAGTCTAGATTTATCTCAATTTATGCAACAAAATAAATTGAAGTGGTCTGATTTATACTTGGGTTTAACTGCAGTTTTTAATACCACTCAAGGTATGCATTATTTTGCAATGCAACATAGTAGCCCCCAAGCTGATTTTCACAATAAACGTGATTGGCTACACCATTTATAAACAAAAAAGCGAGAAATAAATTTCTCGCTTTTTTATGCCCGCTAAAAATTAGCTTGCACGTACTTTATTCCAAGCTTCGACCGCTTGTTCTTTAGTTCGCTTAAAGCTACCAACCAAAGTATCTTTATGCTTTACAGAAATTTGACTAATGTCATCTTTCAACTCTTTGCTCACTTTCGTTAAATCTTCAATCAAAGCATTTAATTCAGTTTTTAAAGCATTGGTTAATTCAACCAAGTTACCTTGAGATGAATTAAGTTGAGTTTTGATCACATCAATACGTTCTAAAAGGTCTTGCTTAATTTGCGCAAGCTGATTTTGGATGTTTTGATTCAGTTCTTTCGCTTCAGTCTCAATTTTCTCTTGAGTTTCAGCTAAAGCTTCTTTTACCTGCTCTTGAGTCTCAGCAATCACTTCTTTTGCTTGCTCTTGAGTTTCCGCAATCACTTCTTTTGCTTTTGCTGTTTTTTCTGCAACAACTTCTTTTGCTTTTGCAGTTTTTTCAGCGACTACTTCTTTGACTTCTGCTGTCTTTTCCGCAACAGCTTCTTTCGCTTTTGCAGTTTTTTCAACGACAACGTCTTTCACTTCTTCAGTAGTTGTTTGATTCTCAGCCATTTTGTATCCCCTCTATATTGATTGTTGCTTTTTTGGCTATCTATAAGATAAATCTCTTACGAAATTAATCGCTAAAAAATTGTCAGACAATTTGCATAATATCTCAAGATATAGATAGATGGATGATAGATTTAGCCATAGACCGTTTTGTATATAAATTCTGATCTTATCTTAAAATATTGCTGTTTTTATAATTGTTAAACCTTATAAAGCTACTGAATAAAGTTACTCTAGGGAAATATACCTTTAAAATTTAATTCATATAGAGATGCAAGACCCTTTAAATTTGATGCTTTGTTTTGAAATATTTGATGTTGAAATTGGAATCAATCAATTCATCAGTATTAATAAATAAAACACATAGACTTTTCACGCGCTCATGCGTATAATGCGCTGTTAAGTTACAAGCGAGCAGACTGGAAGGAGGGGCGTGTTTTTTAAGGACAGCCTGCCTTTTTTTATGTCTTCTCGCTTTTTTACAGGCCCTATTTTTGTGGTTTTAGTTCAGGAGCTTTGGTTTGAGCACCCCCGCCATTTTAGCCCTCGCAGATGGAACGATCTTTAAAGGAACGTCTATCGGTGCGCCAGGAAGTACGACTGGTGAAGTCGTTTTTAATACAGCCATGACAGGCTATCAAGAAATTTTGACTGACCCAAGTTACGCGCAACAAATTGTGACGCTGACTTATCCTCATATTGGAAATACAGGCTGTAATAGCGAAGACGTTGAATCTGGTCGCATCCATAAAGTATGGGCGAACGGTTTGATTATTCGTGATCTTCCTCTATTGCATAGCAATTTCCGCGCAGAACAATCTTTAAGTGAATATTTAATACAACATAATGTTGTTGCTATCGCTGACATTGATACACGTAAACTGACACGTATTTTACGTGATAAAGGCGCGCAAAATGGTTGCATTCTTGCTGGTGAAAATATCACTGAAGAAGAGGCAATTGCAAAAGCTCGAGCTTTCGGTGGTTTAAATGGTTTAGACCTTGCCAAAGAATGCTGTGATCCAGAAGGTTTTGAATGGACTGAAGGTTCTTGGGGTTTAGGTGAAGGGTTTTCACAACCAGAAACTAAATTTCATGTAGTTGCATACGATTATGGTGTCAAAACCAACATCTTACGTATGCTTGCAGACCGTGGTTGTAAATTGACTGTTGTGCCTGCACAAACCCCTGCTGAAAAAGTGCTCGCTTTGAATCCAGATGGTGTGTTCTTGTCAAATGGTCCGGGTGACCCAGCGGCATGTGATTACGCAATTGCAGCAGTAAAAACGATTGTTGAGACCACAACTTTACCAGTCTTTGGTATTTGTTTAGGTCACCAAATTTTAGCGCTTGCTTCTGGTGCGAAGACCATGAAAATGAATCATGGTCATCACGGCGCTAACCATCCTGTACAAAACCTTGAGAATGGTACAGTAATGATCACTTCTCAAAACCACGGCTTTGCTGTTGATGAAAGCACCTTACCTTCAAACTTAAAAGTAACGCATCGTTCGTTGTTTGATGGTACAAACCAAGGTATTCATCGCACTGACAAACCAGCATTCAGCTTCCAAGGTCACCCTGAAGCGAGTCCTGGTCCACACGACTGTGCCCCATTGTTCGATCATTTCATCGAATTAATCGAAGCAGCTAAGAAATAATTAAGGAGCGAATAATGCCTAAACGTACGGATATTAAAAGCATCTTAATTATTGGTGCAGGTCCAATTGTGATCGGTCAAGCATGTGAGTTTGATTACTCAGGTGCACAAGCATGTAAAGCACTTCGTGAAGAAGGTTACCGTGTAATTTTGGTGAACTCTAACCCAGCGACCATTATGACTGACCCTTCAATGGCGGATGCAACCTATATCGAGCCAATCACTTGGCAGACTGTTGCACAAATCATTGAAAAAGAGCGTCCAGATGCAGTCCTCCCAACGATGGGCGGTCAAACTGCATTAAACTGTGCGCTTGCATTAGATGCCAACGGTATTTTAGAAAAATACAACGTTGAATTAATTGGTGCATCAAAAGAAGCGATTGAAAAAGCAGAAGATCGTAAACTTTTTGACATCGCAATGCGTAAAATCGGCTTAGAGTGCCCTCGTGCCGATGTTGCAGAAAGTATGGAACATGCACTGGAAATTCAGTCGCGTTTCGGCTTCCCAGTGATCATTCGCCCATCATTCACGATGGGTGGTTCTGGTGGTGGTATTGCATACAATAAAGAAGAATTCATTGAAATCTGTGAACGTGGTTTCGATCTTTCTCCAACTAAACAATTATTGATCGATGAATCACTGATTGGTTGGAAAGAATACGAAATGGAAGTTGTTCGTGATAAAAACGACAACTGTATTATCGTATGTGCAATCGAAAACTTTGACCCAATGGGCGTACACACAGGTGACTCAATCACTGTTGCACCTGCTCAAACATTGACAGATAAAGAATATCAAATCATGCGTAATGCATCGGTTGCTGTTCTACGTGAAATCGGTGTTGAAACAGGTGGTTCGAACGTTCAATTCGGTATTAACCCGAAAGACGGTCGTATGGTTGTGATCGAGATGAACCCACGTGTTTCTCGTTCATCTGCACTTGCATCTAAAGCAACTGGTTTCCCGATTGCAAAAATTGCTGCAAAACTTGCGGTTGGCTATACCCTTGATGAATTGAAAAATGACATCACAGGTGGTATTACCCCTGCAAGCTTTGAACCAGCAATTGACTATGTTGTTACAAAAATTCCTCGCTTTAACTTCGAAAAATTCCCACAAGCTGAGCCTGTGTTAACCACTCAGATGAAATCTGTGGGCGAAGTCATGGCAATTGGTCGTAACTTCCAAGAGTCTGTACAAAAAGCGCTTCGTGGTCTTGAAGTCGGCGTAAGCGGCTTCGATGAAAAAATCGAAGTAGGTACAGCTAATGCTAAAGACATCATCTTAAAAGAACTTAAAGTTCCAGGTCCTGATCGTATTTGGTATGTTGCTGATGCATTCCGTCATGGTTTTTCATTAGATGACGTATTTGAAGCAACCAAGATTGATCGTTGGTTCTTGATCCAAATCGAAGACATTGTTAAAGCTGAAGCTCAAGTAAAAACTTTAGGTTTTGGCGACTTAAATGCTGATAATATCCGTTCATTCAAACGCAAAGGTTTATCTGACCTTCGTATTGCTGATTTGATGGGTATTTCACAAAAGCAATTCCGTAAACAACGTTGGAATTTGGGTGTATATCCAGTTTACAAACGTGTTGATACTTGTGCTGCTGAGTTCGAATCTGACACAGCTTATATGTACTCAACTTACGATGAAGAATGTGAAGCGAATCCATCGAGCCGTGACAAAATCATGGTCATTGGCGGTGGTCCGAACCGTATTGGTCAAGGGATCGAGTTTGACTATTGCTGTGTACATGCTGCCCTTGCAATGCGTGAAGATGGTTATGAAACAATTATGGTCAACTGTAACCCTGAAACGGTTTCAACTGACTATGACACATCTGACCGCTTATACTTCGAGCCAGTAACACTTGAAGATGTACTTGAAATCGTACGTATCGAAAAGCCTAAAGGCGTGATCGTACAGTACGGCGGTCAAACACCTTTGAAATTGGCACGTGCTTTAGAAGAAGCAGGTACACCAATTATCGGTACATCTCCTGATGCGATTGACCGTGCAGAAGACCGTGAACGTTTCCAACAAATGATTCAACGTCTACAGCTTCGTCAACCAAACAACAGCATCGTGAAATCTGCTGAAGAAGGTATTTCAGAAGCAGCAAAAGTGGGTTATCCACTGGTTGTTCGCCCATCTTATGTATTGGGTGGTCGTGCAATGGAAATCGTTTATAACGAAGATGAACTTAAACGTTATCTTCGTGAAGCAGTACAAGCGTCTAATGAAGCGCCTGTCCTACTTGACCGTTTCCTTGATGATGCAACTGAAGTTGACGTGGACTGCGTATCTGACGGTAAAGATGTTGTGATTGGCGGTATCATGCAGCACATTGAACAAGCAGGGATTCACTCAGGTGACTCAGCATGTTCAATTCCGCCTTACTCACTTTCACAAGAAGTTCAAGATGAAATGCGCCGTCAAACTGTTGCCATGGCAAAAGAGCTTGGCGTAATTGGTTTGATGAACGTTCAGTTTGCAGTAAAAGGCAACGACATTTATATCCTTGAAGTGAACCCACGTGCATCACGTACCGTTCCTTTCGTTTCTAAATGTATTGGCGACTCTTTAGCAAAAGTTGCAGCTCGTTGTATGGCGGGTCAATCATTGGAATCTCAAGGTTTCACTAAAGAGATCATTCCAAAACACTTTGCAGTGAAAGAAGCTGTATTCCCATTTGCTAAATTCCAAGGCGTTGATCCAATGCTTGGACCTGAGATGAAATCTACAGGCGAAGTCATGGGTGTAGGCGAAACTTTCGGTGAGGCATTCTATAAAGCCGTACTTGGCTCAAATGAACGTTTACCGGGTTTACCGACTGAAGGCGAAGTGAAATATGCATTCTTATCTGTTCGTGAATCAGACAAGAAATATATTGCTAACATCGCAAAACAGTTAATCGCTTATGGTTTCAAACTTGTTGCAACTAATGGTACTTACCAAGTATTGCAAGAAGCTGGACTAGCGTGTGAAGCAGTGAATAAAGTAACCGAAGGTCGTCCACATATTGTAGACCGCTTGAAAAATGGTGAAATTCATCTTATTGTCAACACAACTGAAGGTAAACAGGCTCAATATGACTCTGCGATGATCCGTCGTGCTGCCCTTCAAGGCAAAGTGTATTACACTACGACGATTAATGGCGCAGAAGCTGTTTGCCAAGCATTTGCTGTGAAATTGCCAATGGATGTATACCGCTTGCAAGATTTACAAACTGTAGGTTAATTCTTTACCGATAAGTCCCGCCACCTTATCGGTGGCGGGCTTTTTCTTTTTTAAATCCTGTATTTTCCCAACCAATTTAGAGGGACTGAAATGCAACGTTATCCTATGACTCCTGAAGGCAAGGTTGCCTTAGAGAAAGAATTACAACAGTTAAAAACACTTGATCGTCCACGTATCATTCAAGCGATCGCGGAAGCTCGTGAGCACGGTGACTTAAAAGAAAATGCGGAATATCATGCTGCTCGTGAACAGCAAGGTTTCTGCGAAGGTCGTATTCAGGATATCGAAGGTAAATTGGGTGCTGCTCAAGAAATTGATGTCAGAACACTTGAGCAAAATGGTCGCGTCGTTTTTGGTGTAACGGTGACGATTGAGAATCTAGATACAGAGGAACGTAAGACCTATAAAATTGTTGGCGATGATGAGGCAGATTTTAAAATTAATAAAATCTCAGTAAACTCTCCAATCGCTCGTGGTTTATTGGGTAAAAGCGAAGGCGACGAAGCTAAAATTCAAACACCGCAAGGTGAAGTTGAATACGAAATTGTGAGTGTGGAATATATCTAATTCCAATTCATTAACCCCTCTATTTGAGGGGTTTTCCTTCTCAGTTATTTTCTTTTGTTCGTTTTAAAAAACTTAGTATTCGTTTTTACTCCTAAGAGTTTCAGTCATAATCTATATTATGAGATTTTAGAAATGAACGACTCTTTTCAATCTCTGGAATAAAATAATCTTTCATGCCAATTCTTTCATCATTCATGAAAACGCAAAGGAAATATACCCATTCGGTATCATCCATTTCTACTGCCTTATCAATGACTCGATCAAATGAATCTTTTAACTTATGAATATCTATTTCAGCTAAGTATCCATACAAAATTCTAGAGCCAGACCAATTTAAATCCATAAAACCTTCTAATAACTGATCTAAGTTTTCTTCTACGATTTCTCGCGGAAGATATGGAATCATAATTGTGAGATTTTCCCATTCGGGACCACCATATGGCTGAATTAATGCAGAAAAATCAAACTCTTTACTTCTTAATTTTCTTTTAATTTCAAATGCTAAATTAATTAAATCATGTATATATAAAGTTTTTTCACCAATAATTTTTAAAATTGAACTTTCATCTATTTGTTCAGTCATTAACGCTTATCCTTTTGTTACAACTTAGATATTATCTATTCATAAATGAACTCAGTTCAATATTTTTTATTGTTTTTCCTTTAAATCCATAGTTTTATTACTGATAACATCGATTAAATTAAATATTCAAAATATACCCAATTACATCTAAAATGAATTTTTACCGATTAAAGAGTTCTTTTGTTTCACGCATCCTATTTCTAAAAATAATAAAAATGAAATAAAAGAATGCAGTGTATTTATGTATGCGATTGCAGGAATTGCTCTTAATGTTGAGATGCGATCACATGAGATTTCATGTAAATTCTACAATCAATTCTTTGCTCATTATTTTAATATTATCCTTTTCCACGCAGTTCTAAGCTTTGTATTTCCCAATCAAATTCAATGTTTTTTTTACTTGGCTTTGGAAAAGTTTGTCAAACTAACATTCTCTGCTAATTTAAAAGCTATAATAACGCAGCTTTCTTTTGGTATTTTGTCTCAGTTATGGATCCACTGATCAACTCTCCTGTTAAACATTGGTGTGAGTTCGAATTTATTTCAAAAACAGTGACAAATCCGAATATCCATATTAAAGGTAATTACTCTTATTATTCTGCTTATTGGGATCAAGGATTTGAACGTTGTGTAGTACGTTATTTACATGATAAACCCTCTAGAGCAGAGAAACCAATAGACCAGCTCTATATTGGTAATTTTGTCTGTTTTGGTGCCGAATGCGTCATTATGATGGGTGGTAATCAACTACACCGTCCCGATTGGATTTCGACCTTTCCATTTGATACTCGTAGTTTTTTACCTGCGGGCGATACTGTCATTGCGGATGGTTGTTGGATTGGTAGTCGTGCCATGATTATGCAAGGGGTTAGATTGGGTGAAGGCGCTGTAGTAGCAACAGGTGCTGTGGTCACACAAGATGTACCGCCTTATGCTGTTGTTGGTGGGGTTCCTGCTAAAATTATCAAATACCGTTTCTCTGAATCTGATATTGAAAAGTTGCTCTCGCTCAAACTCTATGACTTAGATGAAAAGCAGATTTTAAAAATGCGTGAAGAATTACAGACTGATGATATTAACTCTTTGGTTGCGTTTCTGAAATAAAACCAGATTCAATGTAATTCTTCCAAGTCGTAACAAGATCATCAGATTTACATAATTTAGTCACGGAATAATCTGAATATAAATCTAGAAGAGCGCTTTCCTTCTCATCCATTTGTCCAGAAGTTGTATATTGTTTTGCAAAATTTTCCAACTGATCAGCCAATTCTAAAACTCCTAAGCTTGAAACTCCATACTTTTCCTTTAAACTACTCATTAAATTTCTTGCTATATAATCCTCATTATTCCGATTAATAATATCACCTAATATATTTTCTAAGAGTGTTTTTAAAATCCTTCTAAAATATTTAACTATAACCTGAAAATCATTATCAAATATAATTGCTATTAGAATCATATCTTTATTTAAATTATTTGATTTTAAAAGAGCGAATTGGTTTATTTTTCTGATTAACTCTCTTGAATTGTAATTTTTATACAACTGCAATGCCAAAATCCAAAAATAAAAACCGCTAACGTGATCTTGATCTCCAATTTCACCTATTCTAAAAAGTTGCTCTTTTAAGAGCATTTCATAATTCCTTATCGCGTTCAACTGAGGAAATGTAATCGTGAAATCAATAAATTTTTCAAAATAATCGCCATTTGTTTCAACAGCATATCCATACAAACTGTGCACTGATTGTATTAGTTGAGGCTTATTCATTACTAGAATAAAAACAATTTTAGGAATATCAAAGAAATGTTTAATCCGTTCAATTAAACGGATCGCAAAGTCAGGACGACAACGATCTAATTCATCTATTATAAAAACTAATGGCTTATCAAGTTTTTTAGCAAGTTGAGCAAGCTCATTTTTAAAATCTCGGATAGATTCTTTCTCAATTTGATGATTTTCAATTTTCTTTTCAATATGCTCTTTAACTTTTGCAGTGATTTCGTCACTTACTGAATCATAAAGCTCTTCCCCATTTTTATATAATTCTTGAACAGCTTCTCCAGCACCTCCTAGACCTATCCAATACAATCCAGCCTTAGCTGCTATTACTGGTAAAATTGCAGCCAAGGAAATTAGTACAGATGCCGTTTTGGAATTAAAATCATCAATATCCTGATTGTTAATTTCATCAGATTCTTTAAATGCGTGACTAATTTCAGATGCGATTGTTAGGAAGGGATCATCTAGATAATCATTTGCAAATGCATCCAAATAAATCACACTATGCTTTTCATCCTCTAAATGCTTTTTCCAATGTTTCACAAACCACGTTTTCCCTTCTCCCCAACGTGCATCCAAAGCTAAAACAGCACCACACTGTAGACGGTCAACATAGTTCGTAAGTTGAACCCCTAAACGTTTTCGATCCCAAAGATCACCTTTCCAAGCTTCTTCAATATTGTCTAGATTTGTTCTATTCCAGTTAAGTTTGCTTAATTCATTCATTGTATTAATTATATAAAAAATAAAATTTATTAATCACAACATGACATTGAAAAATAAAAATAAAAAGTATTTATCCCTATAAAAATACTAGGTTTTATTTCATAAAGAATAGGTTTACTATGAATAGAGAAGCACATTTAATCTAATTTTTATAAGTGAAATTGATCTGTAATTTTAATAATAAGGAGTAATAACCATGGCTTATCAAAAAATCTTAGTTGCAATTGATGATTCAGAAATTTCAGCGAACGTCATTCAACAAGCAGCTCAACTAGCCAAAGCCCTCAATAGTGAAATTACTGTCGTTGAAGTCATGACTTTAGACCCTTATTTATCTGAAGCCTACCTTCGCATGGGACAAAGTAATGAATTAATAGAGCGAGTTCGCTCATATGTACAAGAAAATCTCACAAAAGTAGAAAAAAAGTTCGAAGAATTAGGTTTAACAGTTGCAACCCAAGTCTTAGAAGGTTTTTCAATCCACGATGAAATCATTGGTGCAGCTCAAAATCTAGGTGCAGATTTGATTATTATGGGTTCACATGGTCGAACGGGTATTAAGAAATTTATATTAGGTAGTGTGGCTCAAAAAGTACTGGGTGAAAGCCATATTCCTGTTTTGGTTGTACGATAATAATATTTTTATTAAATCAATGAAAAAAGCATGGTTATTCACCATGCTTTTTTTAAATTATTGCGATTGTAGCTTAATCGGCTTTGCCTTATCTAATATATCTTTAGGCAGTTCTTCTGTAGAAACAATCGTTAATGATTGTGTATTCGCTTGAAGATTTTCTTTATTTAATTCTTTAAGAGCAACATTGGTTTCTTTCGTGCTTAAGCTATACATTGCACCAGTAGCAGGATCGATAATTAATAATCCTAAAACGCCTCCAAAGAGAATATTGCCAACATACCAGCCATTCACATGAGCTGAAACATTAACAGTTTTAGTTTCAAAACCTTCTTTTTCAAAAATAACAGTATATTTTTCAGGAGAGAAAAATCCTGAACTTCTTTTTAAACTTACAGTAACAGGTGCTTTACCAACATGAACTTTTTTACCTGCTTTATTTAATATCGTAATATCACTTAATTCAGGTGTACTTTCAAAAGTCATTGTCTGTGAACTTCCAGACATAATACTCGCGCAACCAGATAAACTAAGAACTGCAACCCCGAAAACTGCTGATAATTTTTTCATTTAAATACCAAGAACACTTAATGTAAATTTTATGTATCCAAATTGTATTTAAAAAGCAATAAACTTTCAATGGTCTAACTTATTGTTTTTTTTAATTAAATTATTAAGTATTCCAACCAAATGTTTTTAAATTGACTTTATTATTTAATAAATAAATCCCCTCTTCATTTAATAAAAGTTTTTGAACATTCTCTCCTTGTTCATTTAAACGATGAACACTAATTTTTCCTTGCGAATTAATTACACGATGCCAAGGAATTTCACTTTGACTGTCTAAATGTTTTAAAACATATCCGACTAAACGTGCATGTTTTGGTAGTCCTGCTAACTTTGCGACCTGTCCATAACTTGCAACTTTACCATAAGGAATTAGTGCAACAACTTCCAGTATTTGTCGTTGTAGTTCATTCGTATCTTGCATAAAAGAAACCATCAAAATCTGATAACATCATATCGATCACAGTAAAAATTATGAACAATAACTAAATCTTTTTGTGAGTTTAGAGTATAAAAAATGCGATTAAAAATTACATTGCTAACATTATCGAGTCTTTTTTTTCTCAATTCATGTACGACTCAAGATAAACCGACAGTAAAGATAAGTCCTTATAAATATCAAGCAGATTCTGAAGGTCGCCTACCCATCGTTTATGTAAGCTTTATTTTCACTATAAATAGACCTCAAGCCAAAATACTTGATACTAGGCTGCAAATGTATAAAGAACTTGAAATTCTAAATCGATATTTTCTCGATGAAAATAATCAGAAAATCTTTAAATTCAAAATCAATCACTATTATTCTTACCATGACTTTACTAAGCGAAAATGTGATTTAGCCAATCAAATCAACCAACCTACGGCTATAGTGACCGATCATATACCAAATGCTGTACGTACTTGTTTTCCACGACGGAAAAGTAAAGAAGTTCTTTTTATTATTTATGACGCTTATAACGAGAAGTTAAAATATAGCGATGTCACAAGTTGGGGCTTTCGAAATCAAGGTCAGCCTTTTATTTTGATTGATTGGCAACGTCTAAACTATCAAACACAAGCCGCAACAGTACATGAAATGGGACATGCTTTTGGATTAGGTCATGTATGTACACCCAAAGCAACTAAGACCACCCCCACAAATATTATGAGTAGTTATGATTGCAAATTAGGCAGCGGTGGCTTACGCAATTTAGGTTTCAAAGATGAACAACTAAAAATTATATTAGACAATTATAAAAAATATCCCTAAAAATCAATTTGGATATAAAAACCAAGTTGATCTTGATCTAATAGATATTGCTTATGATCCAAGTGATTGGTCAGATAGCTTTTCACTTGATCAAATTGTGTAGCATCTACAGGAAAAGGTTGCCAAAATGTTTTGAGATTATCGGTCAATATTGGGTACAGTTTCACAATCCCCTCTCCCAAATTTAATCGTGTGATGATGCCGTAGGGCAAAGCATGATATTTATCAAATTCACCATTACTATTAAACACAGCATTACCAATTCCAAAAATGACAGGCTTATGATTTATAAATTTAATGGGTTGAATGGTGTGCGCACCATGCCCAATCACTAGATCAACGCCCATTTGCGTAAATATATGTGCTAACTTTTCTTGTTCAATATGTATCGGTTGGAAGTCAGTCCCCCAATGGCAAATCACAATGATTTTTCGATCAGGAAACTTCATTTTGTATTGCATAATTTGTTCAAACATCACAGCATTTAAACACGCAACTCCACTGGATTGCCCTAATGCATAAAACTGATAGTCACGATATGCAGTTTCTCTATGCCAATAACCATTAAATATCGCGCAAATTTTCCCACCTTGATGTATTTCTAGGTATTGATGTGCGTGTTGTTGATCTTCCCCTGCACCTAAAAAATCAATCTTCTTTTGTCTTAATAGATCCAAGGTATATTTTAAACTGGCTTCGCCATAATCTTTTGAATGATTATTTGCAAGACATAAGGTATTGATATGAATGCGCTTAAGTTCGGCTAAAGTTTCATCTGCATCAGCAGCTAAAATAAAAGCTTTTATATGTTCTAAATCAGACTTTTGCTCAATATTAAAGACAGCTTCAAAGTTAGCAATATTAACGTCTTTTTCATTGAAAAATTGTTTTATCTTTTCAAAAGAATATTGATAACCATATGTTTGTAGTGCATCCGTCACTCCCTTATTTTTTCTTAATTTTGTATAGTATTCCCCAAAGTAGGTATCACCAATAATATTGATCCAATCGCTTTTCGCTTGGATTTTTTTAGTAGGTGCTAATAGTCCTGCATGAAAATAATGATAATAAGGCGCAAGATGATCAATTCGATGTAAATGATCGAGAAGTGAGAAAAAACCAATACTCTGGTTTTCGTGCCGATATGAAAAATAATAGTGATGTTGTTGAGCAGACATATAAACAATCGCATCTAATTGTTCACAGCTGAGTAAGCTGCTTATTGGTGAAATCCGCTGATCCGCAATGGTAAGTTGCTTAATAAAAACTTTATCCAATAGCACTTTAGATAAAGCGAAAATAGCTTTGGCGAGATGATATAAATTTTTAATACTGTTTAAAATATTCTTGTGTTCAAAATCAATATTTAGATCATATCGTTTGGCTTTATCAAATATTACCAATTGTGCTTGTGCAGAATTTCCAAATAGAGAGCTCACAAGTATATGCTTTGTCTCAATATTCCGATTGAAAATAAAATATTGTAATAACTTAATCAGCGAACAGTCTTGTAATGTCTTTTGAACTGAAATATTGATTGCTATGCAAACCTGAGCATCACAGATGATATCGTCTAATCCTATTTTGCCTTGCTCAATCTGTTCTAAAATTAAAAGGATTAAAATCCAATCTGAACAATCAACTAAAATTTTAGTTTGCCAAATAGGATGCTGAAAATCCTCAGCACCGAGGAAATTCATCATTTTAATTTCTTGAGGAATACTCATTTAAATTTCCCTCAATCATTTAGTTTTGAAAATGCTGAACATAGGCGATGTAGCCTGAAAGATTATGTTCTTGATCGTCAATACGTACTCGAAAACGATCATGACGGACATAAAATGCATTCAAAATTTTAGCCGGCTGTGCCATGTACATTGCAACTTCAGGATAAAAGAATCCTGTACGTTGAAACTCTGTGCGAAACTCAATGAGTTTTTTTAAATCTTCAAACTGTGATTTTTCAAATAAAGAACTCAGTCCTAAATCTTGTATACGAATAACCATTTGATAGGCAGCCATCATCATTTCTAATAATGTGGCATAAGTAGTTTTTCGATTACGAATGAAAATTAAATGTCTTAAATAATTATTCAGACCAAATTGGAAATATTTTTCATCGGGACAAATTTTTGTGAGTTCATTGGTACAGTAACTTAGCCAATGATCATGGTAACGATCATATTTTTCGGAAATAAAGCGCTCAAACATTCGTTTAACCACATCGAGTAATTGCTGATCTGAATCTAGCTGGTACAAGCGTAACAATGCTAAGGCTGCTTCACCATCATAGTAAATAATTCGGAATTTTTCTTTCACCTCATAACTTGGATAATGCAAAACATGCGTTGTTTCTCCAGTGTTATTAACTAAAGTTAAAATCCCCTTTGCCAAAGCTTTGGCATAATTAAGATAAGTACCGTCACCAGTCACTTCTTGATATTTTGTCAGCATTAAAATTGCCGCCGCGTTAGCGCCTAATTTAATTTCATCTAATTGATCTAGAGCTACGCCATCAAGTATGTAAGCAAGCTGAGGTTCTTTTTCGATATAAAAGTGCTTTAAAGCATATTCAATTGATAGCCGTATTTTAGCCAAATAAGCTTGATCAAAATGGATTGCTAATGTCTCTATCAATGCATAAGTAGAAGTACAATGTCGAACCGTATTGTAACTGCGGATCTCACGGTCATAGGCTGGAAAATATCCATACACAAAACGACCATCATCTTGAATTTGTTCAATGAGAAACTCAGCATTGCCCTGAATGAGACTCTTCAAATGCTGTTTTTTATCTCCCTGTAAATAACGAACACCATTTTCCGTAAATTGACTCTGTAATTGAATAAGCTGCTGATTTTCATATAGCACAGCATAGGTATCAAATGTCCAAACTTGCTCTATGTCTTCTAAGTTTATTTGTTCATATTTATTTTGATATTTTTTTGCGATCGCAGTATTTAAATTATCCTCATCAATAAAATTAGGCGTATCAAAACTTTTTGCGCGAATGATGGTTTTGCCATATAACTCTTGCTCTAAAAAGCACAGATGAAAGTGCTCATCAAAGCTAATGCCTTTTCTAAAATGATTATTATGAAATTGGTTTTTTAATATCGAATCAATATTTTGCCAAGTATCTTTTTTAATATTAAAAACTAAATCAAATTTTAAATATTCTAACCGTTCTTGGTCTTGATCGAATTGCTGGTCAAAGAACTTAAAAAGTTGTTGTTGTACAACGTCGATCTCATCATAACTAGAATTCCAAACGCTACAACGTTGCGTTTTATCTCCATAAGAATAAAACAGCACTGTCTTATTTAATTCTGTGTATTGCATTAACTGTTTGAAATAGTGATTTAATTGGCTTTTAAGTTGTTCAATTTCTGAAATCATGATGATCTGCATTTTTTTCAATTGTTAGAATTTTTCAATGTTTTAATCAAGATAGCATATATTTTTGACTCATTCCTAAAATGAAAAAGAGAACCCGAAGGTTCTCTTTTTTGCATTATGACTTAGATAACGAAGAGTTGATTATTTGCAATCAATTCATTCAATGTGGTATCTACATCAATTGTGAGTAAATCAACACTATTGTATATTCCACCAGCACCATCTCGATCAATCGAGATGGTTGTAGTAGTACCATCAGAGCTTACACTTACAAATCCAGCTAAAGAAGCTGCACTTCCATCACCTGCATATCCAACCAAAAGATCAAATATATCGATAACATCAGCATTTGGATCTGTTGATGCGTCTCCTAGATCGAAACCATTCCAAGTGTCTTGACCATTACCACCTGCATCATCTGCATTGTCCAAGACCGTGAAGATCAAGGTATCTGCACCACCAGCACTACCATTAATCACATCATTTCCTGCTGTACTTGTAACGATATCGTCAGAAGCACTGAGATTGAAGTTTTGTCCTAATGAGATACTAAGTGTTGAATTCACCTCTGTTCCATCGAATGAAATCAGTTTGTAGTCAACTACATCTGTAGCAGATGAAACAACCATGTCACGTTGATAGTAGTATGAACCATCACTGAATAAGAACAATGTACCTTGAGCAGTATCAATACCTTGACCAGCTGCAAGCTCATATAATCCAGAGACAGGATTTAATACATACAGTTGAGTGCCAACAGTGACATCTGCAACACCACCTAGTAAATCACCTTCGAGAATATTGCCATTGATCCAATCAACGGTCGGACTTGAAGTCGTAAATTGATCTACATATGTAATATTCACATCAGCATTTGTACCAATCAACATTACCGCTCCACCAATAAGTGGGGTTTGTACTGTTGTTTGTACTCGGTAATTACCAGGAATCAGCGACAGTGTTGATAAATCAATTGAAGCAATCTCACCTATGGCAAGTACGATACCATTGTGGACATCTGTTGTGACATTCACCCAAGTTGCTGGTCCAGTTTGTCTTTGCAGTGCTAGTGTTACATTAGCATTACCAAGACCTAATGCATTTGCTGTGAGCGTACCTGATTGATCCATACTATTTGTGATACTGAATGCACCACTGGTAAAGGTTTGAGTTAAACCAAGAATACCCAGTGTGGTTGCACTTGCATTAAAGTAGTTGTTATCAACCACATTTTGCATGTCAATTAAAGCAGCAGCAGTATCTGCATTTGCTTGTGGCGCAGGGATGACTGCATCAAGTGATGGATCGACTGGATCCCAAGTGAAGCTGACATCATTTGAACCAATTTGGATATGTAATGACGCTGTGCTATCCGCTAGACCATTTGTTGGATCCGACAAGGTATAAGTGAAGCTATCAACTTTACCAATATTTGCAGGATTAACATCTGGTTGATAACTGTAACTACCGTCAGAATTAATCGTTAAGGTACCATAATCACCAACTATCACTGTTGGTACACCGACTACGATCACTTCTGAGTTTGTATTACCCGGCTCAGCAGAGGCCACATTAGTCACTGTCGTTGTTGAGGTAATGAAATCATGATCATATGTTGCACCGTAAAGTGCAGAGTTATCATCTGAAATCACATTACCCGTAATTGCAGCACCTGTAATGATTGGCGCTTGAGTAATATCACCATGATTCAAGGTAATATCAGCAGTTACACTGCCTAATGCGGTCAGTAATGTATTACTTTCCATGAATAAGGTATATGTTCCTGCTGCCAAGTTTTTCACTTCAAACTCAACAGTTGATCCAAAGATACCTAAAATATCAAGTAATCCATTATTTGAATTATCTGCAATTACAGTGGTTGAACCATCTGGATTAGTCCGTGTGAGTACAACATGTAAGCCATCGAATAAAGTTCCCAACGAACCAAAGTTCACTGAAATAACTGCATCAGTTAAATTACCAGGATCTACAGTAAAGTTTGCAGAACCACTAGAGTTACCGATTACTAAACCACCGATACCTAATAACCAACTATAGCTAATCGCATTATCAATGTTTTCAACAGTGACAGGATAGTCATAGTCAATTGATGCAACATCGACGTTGTTGAATGCATCTAATGGAAGTGGATCATTAATCACTGCTGGTTGTGATGGATCAGCAGGATTCCATGTCATATCGATTGTATTACTATCTAAATGTACATAGAACGTTGCTTCAGAAGTATCACCACTTAATGGATCAAACAATGTATAGGTAAATTGATCAACTTGTCCTAGACCTGTCTGGTTGGCAGTCGGTGTATAAGTATAATCACCATTTGGATAGATCACCAAACTACCGTATGTGCCATTAATCGTAGTTCCTGCTAGATCAATTGCAATGCCGTTCACTTCACTAATAACGGTATTGGTTGTTGCTATATCAACATCACCATTTGTATTTGGATCAGAGATTAAGTTGCCATGTACAGCGACAACACCATAACCATCAATGATATGCGGATTATAAACATCCATTGTTCCAGTTAAAGTACCACCTAGACCGATACCAATCAGTCCATCATATGCCATGAATGCACGGTATGAACCTTCGGTTAAGCCACCTATTTGTGCAGCAGGTGTCGAACCAAGTAAAGTCAAATCAATGAGGGATGCATTTGTTCCACCCGTAATTGACTCCCACTGACCAGTCGTTTGATTGAATTTTTGGACGACTAAGTTATAGTCACCCAAAGCGCCTGCACCAATTAATGTACTGAATGTAAAGGTCGCAACACCCTCTAGATTTTCCGCAACTGAGAACTCAATCGCATCTGTACCTAAGAGTTGGAAATCTAGTCCAGCTAATGAAACTAATAATGCATATGAGCTTGTACCTAGCGCAACATCATCATCAACAAGTAATGATAATGGATCAAGTTTAGCTTCTACCAAATTATCAGCCGCTTTGATCGTACCAAGATCAATGTAGAGAACTGCTTGAGCCATATCACCAGTTAAAGAGTCCGTAAGCACATAATTAAACTGCTCTACTTGACCAATACCTGCGCCATTTGGAAGCGGTGTATAAACGTAACTACCATCTTGATAGAAAGTAATTGAACCGTAATCTCCATTGATGGTTGTTCCACCAACGCCAATCGCGACACCATCTACACTTGATACAATAGTCGTTGGCGTTACGATATCAACTTCACCGCTGCCATTGACATCAGTAATCACGTTTCCTTCTGCATCACCAAGTTCATATCCACCTACTTGCGTTAAATCAAATACGTCCATCGTACCAGACAAGGTGCCTAACACACTTGCACCTAGCAGACCATCAAAGGTCATGAAGGCACGGTACTGACCTTCTTCCAAGCCTTCTAAAACAGCCCCTGGAGCAGCGCCTATACCTAGAATACTAAGACTGATCAGTGATGCTTCACTGTCACCATGTAAAGATTCCCATTGACCAGTCGTTGTATTGAATTTTTGAACGACCAGCAAGTAGTCAGACAACAAACTAGCATCGATTAATGAGCTATAAGTGAAGGTTGCTGTACCTTCTTGATCAGCGCCAACATTGAAGTTAACTGCATTCGCACCAAGTTGTAGATTCAGCCCAGCCAAAGAAGTCAGAATTAAATAACTTGCACTTCCTAGAGCCTGATCATTAACGATTAGTAAAGGTTGCGGGCTAATTACTGCATTATCGAAGTTATCGAATGCAGCAAGTGGATTTGCATCAACTTCTAGTGTTCCTGTATCTGAACCAATATTACCTGCTGAATCAGTTGAAGTCACAGTGACGACATAATCACCATCTGCCAATGTTGGCAAGGTGTTATCTGCTAATGTCCATGTACCATCACCATTGTTAGTCGCTGGATAATCCACACCATTGACATTGACAACAATAGTTGCTGTTGGATCATCTGTTGTTCCTGTTAATTCAGGTGTCGCATCCGTAGTCACTAAATCGTTAAATGCAACTGTTGGAGCTGTAACATCAATCGTTAAGTTACCTGTATCTGTACCGACGTTACCTGCTGCATCTGTGGCAGTGACTGTTACTGGATAAGTTGCTATCGCTAATAATGGCAAGATATTATCTGCCAATGTCCATGTACCATCACCGTTGTTGGTTGCTGGGTAATCCACGCCATCTACAGTCACCACGATGGTCGCTAATGGATCATCAATTGTTCCTGTAAGTGCTGGGGTTTGATCATTGGTGCTCAGATCATTCAAGCTCACCACTGGTGCTGTGATATCCAAGGTATAGCTTTGGCTATCAGTCACACTGCTGCTGTTGCCTGCTGCATCGGTGAAGGTCACTTCCGCATCAACCGTTAAGTCCGCATCATTGGCTAAATCACTGCCTGATACGTCTACACTCCATGTGCCTGCAACTGGATCAACTGTCGCAGTGTAGTCGTTGCCATTCACTGTAACCGTCACAACTGTGGTTGCTGCGTCTACTGGAATGCCAGTTAATACACCCGTTAAGGTCACTGTGCCTGAAGTCGATTCTGTTTCGTTGATGACATTGTCCGCAGTCACATCATCGATCGTAAACACACTGCCTGTCGCATCTGGTGGAGTCAGGTCAATCGTTAAGCTACCTGTATCTGTGCCAACGTTACCTGCTGCATCTGTGGCAGTGACTGTGATTGGGTAACTCGCTTCTGGCAAGCTTGGCAATACATTGTCCGCCAATGTCCACGTACCATCACCATTGTTGGTTGCTGGATAATCCACACCATCTACAGTCACCACGATAGTCGCTAATGGATCATCAATTGTTCCTGTAAGTGCTGGGGTTTGATCATTGGTGCTCAGATCATTCAATGCAACCACTGGTGCTGTGATATCCAAGGTATAGCTTTGGCTATCAGTCACACTGCTGCTGTTGCCTGCTGCATCAGTGAAGGTCACTTCCGCATCAACCGTTAAGTCCGCATCATTGGCTAAATCGCTGCCTGATACGTCTACACTCCATGTGCCTGCAACTGGATCAACTGTCGCAGTGTAGTCGTTGCCATTCACTGTAACCGTCACAACTGTGGTTGCTGCATCTACTGGAATGCCAGTCAATACACCCGTTAAGGTCACTGTGCCTGAAGTCGATTCTGTTTCGTTGATGACATTGTCCGCAGTCACATCATCGATCGTAAACACACTGCCTGTCGCATCTGGTGGAGTCAGGTCAATCGTTAAGC
>Ga0209599_10000634_pt1 | contig 21432 bp, 9 predicted proteins | sample Shrwel_input2_FT_FD_187534 | JGI IMG/M metagenome (GOLD analysis project Ga0209599, IMG submission 187534) | Subsurface microbial communities from deep shales in Ohio, USA - Utica-3 well 1 S input2 FT (SPAdes) (version 2) ... | reverse complement strand
TAAGAGAATACATAATGTTTCGGTGAAATCATCATTCCAACTTTTTTAGATTCATATCCAGACTCATTACAGCCAACAATAAATCCTGAAATATCAATTCCGTAAATCCAACATGATGGATTTTTTACGAAAGACTGAGTAGATGTATTAAAAGTGCTCCATATTCTTATTTCATCTATTGTCCCAGTTTTACCAGCGACCCTTTGAGATATTCTAGATGATAAATTTGGATAACTATATTCTGTTAAACTTTTAATATATATATCGTTAGCTATTGAGTACCAATCTTTAGGAGATACATCATATTTAATTGCTTCTAAAGTACTATCTGTAGAAGTTATACCTGTTAAACCTCTCGCTAATAATGGCCCTTGATGATTCCCATCTATTTTAACAGAAGTTTCACCAGTCTCGGAAACAGACATATCTCTAGTATATTTTAAAATCCCATAAGTACTTTTAAAAGATCTAGATTGTAGAACAAAACTTTTGTTTAAAGACACTTCTCCAGTTAATCTATTTAAACTTTCGTCTTGAGAGACTAAAAATATATTATAAGAATTTAAATCATAAATATCAAATAAATATTCTACAGAAGCTTTCCAAATAGAAATAGTTTTTCCAGATCTAGATGCATAAGTGGATGTGCCATTAGAATCTACTTGAGACAATGTAAAGAAAAGAGAGTAATCTCCAAAACTTTCAAATGCCATTGAAATTTTATACCAACCATTATCAAAATTTTCAATATCATAATAAATTATATCAATTGCCTTAGGATCTTGAATTTCTTTTGATCCCTTTTCCCCTGTACTAATATTAAACCATGTTTTAACAGTATAAGCTCCGCCAACTGTTAAAGTAACCCATTGTCCAGTACCAGATTTAACATAAATAGAAGCTTTATATTTTTTTAAACCTGTTAAAAAAGAATTGGTAGATTGACCTCTTATAGTATTTAAAGCATTTGATGAACAAACTAGAGAGTCAGCTGTCTGAGTTCCATCAGGAGCAATAGCATCATCAGGTAAAATTGATATATTATTAGTTTTAAGCCAGTAAGTACCATTATCAAATTGACTTTCAAAAGTAAAAAGATTAGCTATAACAGAATAAGAAGGATAAGATATATAAAAATTACGCAAATCAGAACTTAATAAATTGGAATTGGCAGCTACAAAGTTTTTAGCATTTTGAAATCCGCTCTCTATTTTATTCAAACCTTTACAAGAACAGCTTAGAGTTATATTAATTGTATTGTCTGGAGCGACATCTAATTGTAAACTTCTTTTAGGTTCTACTATCCCGTAATTCTCGAAATATCCTTTTTTAAAACATTCTATATCTATAGTATAAGGAACCCAATCATACCATTTGTTATCGTCGAAACTTATAGATTTAACTATACAATTTTCCCACTCTTCTATAATTCTAGTTTGACCATTTCCTATTTTTTCAGTTAATTGTAACTTTTTAAAATTTTTGGAAAATTTAGAAGTGAGTAAATCGGCAACATTTTTAATCCCTTGAAATCCTGATTCGCAAGGCGAATATGATGAGCCTGTAGCTCCTGTAGCTCCTGTAGGGCCAGTCACTGAATCTGGATAATTTCTTTTTATCCTTCCTGTTAAAGATAGAGTATCAACTAAATTTATATCCGAATTAGAATAGATATTCTGAACATCTCTCGATATAAAAGGTGTTGGACCTACATTAGAAAAAATATCTTCCGAATCGTATAAAAGTTTAACTTCGCTCATTATATTAATGTGTTATCTTTTTCAATTTTCTTTGTATAGTAATAATCAAAATTCGCATTAAATGTATTCTCAAAAGGATTAAAAGAGTAATTCATACCTTTCAAAAAAACATTATCAGCGTAAACTCCAGATATTACTGTAGGTTTTTCGACTTTAGTGAAACATTCTGTTAAGTAATCTTGGATATCTACATTTGGTTTGCCTACAATTTTTATACTATTGGTATAAGTTCCTTCTGATGATTGGCCCGCAGACTGTATATCTTCTTTAAAATTCGGTATAACAAATTTATTATAAATATGGATAGGTTTACTATCAGAAATAGAATTAGTACAAAGAATAAAATTAGAATTCTCAGGATAGTAAGAAGGATTATTTGAATAAATATAAGTATAAGAAACCTCCCCATCAAATTCTTTATAAGAAATAGATTTATTATTTAAATAAAAATTTCCTGTAGGTTTGCACAAAAGATTATTCACCTTACTAGCCAAAAAAAATGTTCCTGTGATTCTAGAGTAAATTTCTGGATAACCACCTGTGAATCCAGACAAAGCTAATTCAAATCTTTTTTCTTTATTTTTAGATCTGCCTAAATAAGCTCCATCCTCTTGTATAACAAAGTATCCATCTTCATCTTTGGAAGACGACCTAGAATTATTAAATATATAACCAGAATTTAAATATTGAGCATCATTTGTATAAGAATAATTATACTCAATAGTACCTTCTAATGGATCTTCCTGTAAAGTTTTAGAAATTTCAGGATAAATTAAACCACAGCTTCCTGTATAAACATATGCAAAACCTGTAATCAAATTAAAAGAGCCAGATACTCTTTGGTAAATTCCTGTTTTAACTATATCCCATCTTTGCCTTGCTCCTTGCAAATTTCTTTCTATACCATCTCCGCTAAATAAAATAGATTTCAAAGTTCCATTTTCCGAAGCTACTATATTAGTGCCATTAAAATCTATCGAATGCGAAAATTCCCATGTTGCTGAATTATTATTATCATAATAACTTTTTTTTGTAAAAGAGTACTCGTTATTGATTGTATCGCAGCTTTCGCTTGAATAGGTTATATAACCACTGTAAATATTGCCAGTTATAATAGATGGGAATATACTTTCTATTCCAATATTAGGAATTCTATATTGCGAAAATCCTGAGAATATTTTATTTTTTAAATTTATTCTAGAAGCAAGGTCTAATGGACTATCAATAGAAACAGAAATTTCCTGAGAAGTTTCTTGAACTCCATTCGAATTCATAGAAACAGAAAATGATTCATTTATATCTTTTACATATTTAAAATCATTTTGAAAAATACTTTTATCTATTTCTAAATAATTATTGCCAGTTAAATTGTATAAGTTTCCAGAAGATGGAACTTCAAAATTTAATGAAAAAGTTTTATATTGCAAATCATTCCCCTCGTCCCAATTAAATGATGTTATTTTTCCTGTACCTACATTGACGCCATGTAATATAAAATTAGAGTAACCAAGCCCTGAACCTATAATATTTTCCATCCCTGTCCAAGCTACAGAGATAGAATTTAAACTAGAATCTCCAGTAACTCTAGATTTCAAAGAGTAACTATCTAAAGAGGAAAAACAAAATATATTTCCTAAAAAATTAAAAGTTTTATTAAACGAGAGAGATTCTATATCATTGAAATATAAGGTATTCATGTCTTTAATACATATATCTTACCCTATGCTACAGCTGTTGTTTCTGGTGGTCCTAGATTTGGAGCTGGAAGACCAGCATTTATAAAGGCTTTGTTTATATTATCTACTGCAAATGATTTTAGGTTTTGCTCAAGTTGTACTACATGAGCGTCGGTAAGAGAACCTCCTGTAACTGTTACATTTACATTAGAATTCGTAGTTATTTTCTTTTCCCCTCCCTGTTCACTCGGGGCTGCTGCGCCTCCTTCAGTAGTCGCTCCAGCTCCTCCGCCTTCTTGGGTTGCAGTTTGAGCGGCGGTTAGTGCTGTCATAGCATCTAAAAGGGGCTTTATAGCTGTTGCTAATTTATTCTCTTCTTCTTTTGCTTTAGCTACTTGTTGTTCTATGTCTGCTTTTCTTTTTTCTTCTTCTTTTATATTCCCAACATTATTTAGATCTTCAAATTTGGGAGCATTTTTATCAGGAACAACTTTCGCAAAAGCAGCTTTTAACCCTCCTCCAGTTTGTTTATCTGCTTCAGCTTGCGTAATCTCTCCTCTTGAGAATTTCCCATAAATTTCTTTTTTCCTAACTCTTTCTTCCATTGAATCGCCACTTGTAGCTAAATCTGCTTTCGCTTGATCAGCTGCTTGCTTATTCATTCTATTTTTAGAAACTCTATCAAAAGCAGCTCTTAATTGACCTCCACTTTGTTCATTAGCTTCTGCTGCTGTAATTTCCCCATTGTTAAATTTTTGATTAAGTGCAAATTGCTTATCATATTCAGCTCCGGTTAAACCAGACAAAGCTTCTCTAGAGACCTCTCTTCTCTGTTGATCTTGAGCTTCTATATCTGCTATTTTTTTATTTACAGGATCTAGCTCAGCTTCTTTTGCTTGTCTTTCTTGCACTTTATCATTAAATTCTGCTACCTTTAGTTGATCTTCAGGGTTTGCTATTTGTTCTACAAGCATAGGAGCAACTTGATCTTTGTATAAAGTTTGATCTATAGCTCCTTGATTTTGATCGTAAGCAACTCCTAGGTTTTGTTTTTCTGCGTTTATTTGGGTTTGCAATTCCTCAGCTTTCTTTTTCGTAGCTGCTTCAGCTGTTTTTTTATTTGTAATTTTTTGATCTCTTTCGTAATTTGCCATTATCTCCGGGCTAGCTGTTCCAGCAGCAACGGCTGCTCTTTCCTCATCTCTTCTTTTTTTATTTTTAAAATCTTCAGTTTCCTCTAGCGAATAGGACTTCCCATCCTTATCTTTCGGACCTCGTATAGTCTCATCAAGAAAAGTAAGTCTTTTATTTTCCTCTTCGGTTAAAGTCCCTCCTGCATTTTTCTTTTCCTGTAACCCTTGTAATTCCGCAACTCTATCATCTTTACCCTTTTCAATTTCCATTTGTACATATCTTGACTGCTCTTCAGGATTTAAGCTATTACTTGGGCCTGTTAGAGTAGTTTTTAACTCTAATTCTTTCTGACTTATACTTTCCATTTGAGCTCCTACACTTTGTAAATTAGGATCTTTACTTGCTTTTAATTTAGCTATAGCAGCATTTTGCATTTTTACAGGATCTAATCTACTTACTCTATCCTGTGCAGATTTAATCTCTTCCTGTCTTGCTTTCTCATCTTTTGCTTGAGGTAGCTGTGCTGCTAACTCTTTCTTTTTCATCTCTTCATCAAATATTTCTCTATCCTTAAGTTTTAAAGCTTCTTGTTGCGCGGCTCTATCTTCTTTCGTTAATGCAATTTTTGTTTTTTCTCCTTTTTCATTTACTCCATCTCTAAATCCGCTATCAAGCTGTCCTTTTATTTTTTCTCTTTCAGTTTTTAAAGTTTTTAATTTTTGAAAAGATTGTTTGCCAGCTGTCATCACAGAATCTTTTTCTGCTGTTTTGGCAGCCTCTTCTTCCTGTAATATTCTTAGATACGCTTGTGGGTCAGAGAATTTTAATCTTTGCTTTGCTTTATCTTGTTTGCCCTGTAATTCAACAATTTGCGCATTTTGAGCTTCAACATTAGCTTTATCTTTTTTTACTTTTTCCAAAGTTTCTTGAGTTTTAATTTTTTCATCCTCAGTCAATGCAGTTCTTTTCACTTCTCCTTTTGCTCCTATAGTCTTTCTGCCATTTGCGAGTTGATCTTCTAATGAAGCCGCCATTGTATCATAAGGATCTGTAGACTGAACTTTGCCTGCTTTAGCTTCTTTTCTTTTTTTAGCTTCTTCTAGTCTAGCTAATGCTTCTGGATTTGTTGCCTTTTTATCTAAATCAGCTTGTATTTTTGCTCTATCCTCATCTGTTAAATCCGTCATAAGAGGATTATTTGGAGAAGCAGCATCAATTTGTGCATTCCTAGCAACAATAGCATCTCTTTTATTTTTAGCTTCATCTAATTTTTGCTGCTGAGCTTGTTGGTCTTGTGTACCTGTTGCTATTTTTGCTTTTACAGCATCTCTTTTCGCTGACAATTCTTTTCTTTGTTTGCCGCCTTCACGTAAAATTACTAATTCGTCATCTGTATAAGCTCTACCCTTTGCTTGTTCTTGTACACTTTTTATATTTTTTTCTAAACTTTCTTGTTGTCTTGCTATACCAGCTTCCTCTTCTCGTGCTTGTTCTAAATTCACTTTAGGTTCTCTATAACTGTTTTTCCCTCCTGCATTTTGTCTAGTAATGTAATCACTATTAAGATCCTGCGTAAGCCCCAGTATTTCTTGATCTAGAAGAAAAGTATCTTTTTTCCCCTCAACTTTTTTACCATTAGCAAGCCTTTCCCTTTCACGCTTTCCTAACTGGTCTTCATACATAGCAATTTGTTTATCCTCAAGCTCTGTAGATGGTTTAATTGCCCTCATCTGAGTTTGAGCTGTTTTATAATAATCTAATGGGCTTTGAGTCAAATATGCTTGATCTGCCTGTGCAATTTGCTGATCAAACTGAGTTATTTTTGCATTACTGTCTTGTATCTTTTTCCTTTCAGCTTCTAACTGTTTTATACCTTCTTTAGTTTTTTCCTCTTCATCTTTTGTTAATTTGGTTTTTGTAAATACACCTTTTAAAGAACCTTCTGTTCCCATTTTTGTTCTGCCATTGACAAGCTCATCTTTTAATCTAGCTATGCCCACATCATAACCTTCAGTAGACTGAACTTGCCCTCTTTTAGCTTCTTTTCTTTTTTTAGCTTCTTCTAATCCAGCAACTAATTGTGGATTTTCCCTTGTCGTTCTATCTATTTCTGATTGCATCCTCGTTCTATCAGCATCTGTTAAATCCTCCATTACAGGATTTTTTGGATCGGCAGCGTCAATTTCTGCATTCCTAGCAGCAATACCATCCCTTTTCTTTTTAAGTTCATCTAATTGTTTCTGTTGATTTAGCTTATCTTGCTCTGTCGAGCTTCGTGCAGAATATTTCTTAGAGATTTTACCTTCTTGATCTACTACGTCTTGTACAGTAGTGATTTGATTATTTTTAAGATCTCCTTCAAGCTGCGTTATTTCTTGGTCTACAGAAGAAGTATCTTGTTTTCGAGCAACTTTTTTACCCGACTCAAGAGCTTTTTTAAGACCGCCTCCTAACTGAGTTTCATACATAGAAATTTGTCTGTCTTCAAGGTATGTATCAGGAATAATTGCATTTTTTTGTTCTTGTAAATAAGATAGAGTTAATTTGGGAGCTTCTTCTAAATCCGCTTCACGTTCTTTTATTTTTGCATTTGCCGCATCTCTTTTAGTCATCAATTCTTTTTGTTTATTTCTAGCATCTACTAAAGCTTTATCTTCTTCAGGAGTACTTGCACTGCTCCTTGATGCTTCCATCGCTTTTATACTTGAAGCATTGGTTTCCATTTCTTTTTCTAAATCATCTTTATCTTGTTTATAGCTTTCTAAAAGCAACATCGAAGCGCCGACAGCGTGGAATTTTGGCTGATTTTTCTCTTTAATAACTGGACGTTTTGGCCCACTCATTAAGCGTTCGGCCATATCTTTAGGATAAGCTGTCCCAGCAGCAGTATCATCAATCTCTTTAATAGCTCCAGCTACTCTTGTCTTCGCGCTTTCTACTTTAGCTTTAGATGTGGCTATTTCTGATGCGTATTGTTCTGGTGTTTTTTCTAAAGCAGCTTTATTTTCTTCTAATTTTTTTATTTGCTCATCTTCTGCTTCTGTTGACAGTCCTTGTCTTACTTTATTATTCCTCTCTATCTTTGCAAGGTCTATTTTCTTTTGCTCTGAATTCGCATCTCTTTGAAATTGATATCCTGATTTTTTTATTTGATCTACAAAATTTTGTCTTGCATCTACCTCAGCTTTAGGTCTATCTACACCTTGTTTATCTACTTTTACAGATTTTACAAGATCCTCAAAATCTGTTTCTGTAATTTTTCCTCCCATTTGCATTTTCTTTAGAAAATCATCCAATTCTTGCTCATCTCTATTTGGAGTTATACCTGTTCCGCTTCCTACCATTCCAGCGTTTGCATAAACAGAGCCTGTCATGCTACCAACTGTTTTCTTTGGTACTTTTATACTTTGAGCTGCTGCTGCATTACTTTGAAGATTTATAGGGTTTACTGCATTAGCTACATCTCTTTGCTGTTCAAGATTTGCTAATTTTTTTTGTTCAGCTTGCAAATCTTTAAAGAGTTGACTATTTTCTAGCTCTGCTCTTTTTTGCAAAGCTATAGCCCCTTGATCTCTTGCTTGAGATGATCCTCGATTGAATCCTGCCGTAGAAGATTGTAAACTAGGTAATTGAGCCGATCCTACACTTGAAACATCGGCTGAGGCAGATCCTGAGATAGGAATAGATGGCATACCAGCTCCAGCAGCTGCTCCGCTAGGAATAGCTGGAATACCGCCTCCAACACCTGCTACGCTAGGAATAGCTGGAATACCGCCTCCAGCACCTGCTACGCTAGGAATAGCTGGAATACCGCCTCCAGCACCTGCTACGCTAGGAATAGCTGGCATACCAGCTCCAGCAGCTGCTCCACTAGGAAGCGCTGGAGAACCGGCTCCAGCAGCAGGAGCAGCATTATCTGAGAAAATACTATTTGCTCCTCCAGATTTTTTTATTTCTTTAATAAAACTCTGGGTAGTAGGATCTGCTCCGATAGCTTGAAATCTATTCTCTAACATTCTTCTAGCTTCATCTGCTCCTTCTCCTCCTATCTGAATTCTTTCTGTAATGCTTTTTATAGCCTCTTGAGAAAAAGCAGATGATAAACCCTTTTTCCCTCTATACGATTCAAGTCCTTTCAATTTTTCGCCTATATCTTTCGCCATGTTTTCCCGTATCTGAATAGCTCCGGCTCTTTGATCATCAACTCTTTTAGTTACATTCTCTTTTCCATATCTTTCGGCTTGAGCTTGCTCATCTTCTCTTTTAACTCTATTGTTTTCTTTCTCTAAGTTTAATGCTTCTAATAATAATTTCCTTCCCCCTTCAGTAGATGCTCCTCCAGCTTTTTCAGCTTGAGATCTTAGTTTCTCAATTTTGGCATCTGTCTCCGTTACTTTCCCAACATCCATAAGATTCTTAGAATATTTAGGTTCGCCTTCTAAAGATGCTCTACCTATTTCTGCTACGCTTCTTTTTTGGATTTCTCTAAGTTGATTTAGAGCTATTGCGTTTATAGATCTGACGCCTTGAGCTTGACTAATTTTTAATTGCTCTATACCAATTACAACTTCGTCATTTATATTCGCTATAGCTGCAAGAGCTTCTAATGACTTATCATCCTTATCTAAACTTTGTTTTATAAGACCTTGAAGAGAAGACAGATCTCCTCCTCCTTGTAGAACTGATTTAGCTTGATTAAGAATATTAGATCTTTGTTCTGTTGTAGCTTGTTTAGGAATCAATTTTGTAAGATCATCTACAGCTTTGGAAATTATTTCTGCTCCTGCTTTATCTGTTCCTAATGTCAACTCCCTTTTTTGTAGATCTACGCCCCTTGCTATTGACTCAGATTCTGAAATACTTTGAGAAGCTGTATCTGATTCAAGCCTATTCCTTTCTATTGATAGAGTAGACGAGGCGGTAGAGAACTGTTTGAAATTTGCTAAAGATGTATCTATCGTTAAATTTTTCAAAGATCTATCAAAAACTTTTTGTAAATCCATTTTGAATAAAGTCTCTTTAGGAATTACTGATGCTATAATATTTTTATTATAATTCAAAACAGCCGCTGAATATTTATTTAATGCCGCTATAGAAGTATCTGAAAATTCTCCATTTAAACCTTTATAAGTTTCAGCTGTCATTTTAACCTGTTCTTGTGACATGCCTAAAGTTTGACCAAATTCAGATATAAAATCTCCAAAACTTAATGTTCCATTGCCTACTTTTTTTAAAGCTTCAGCAGCGACACCAGACTTATCTTTGGTAAAATCAAGACTTTTAACTATAGGATCTAAAAATAAATCAAAATCTTGAGCTTTAAAATCTGTAGTTTTTGTTTTTCTTCCTAGTATAGGATCAAGGAAACTACTATTGTTTTTTTGAGATTCTTGTATTATATTTTGAGTAGCCAAATTACTTTGGCTAAAATTCAAGTTATTAGATGCTTTTTCTTGATAATCTAATATAGCTTGTTGTTTTTTTGTATCATTCGTTTCATTTGCAATTGTATTTGCAAGATTCAGATCTTTGATACCACCTAATGATTTAGCAAATTGTAATTGTGCTCTAGCTATCTTTCTCGGGTCTGCTCCAGATTCTTTTAATTGAGTTACTTCGTCTTGAGCTTTAACAGCTTCACTTAAAGAAGCCATTTCAGATTCGGTAGACTTAACTAATTTATCATTTGCTTCTGTTGCTTTAGCTAAAGAAGGGATAGAAGCGTCACTCCAAGCTTTCAAACCTTTGAAAGCTGTTACGGCAAGTCCTATCGCAGGGGCAAGAGGAGCTAAACCGGGGATCAAAGCTGCTGTAGATGCCGCAGATATACCTGCCCCTATAGCTTCTCCTGCTCCACTAATTATTTTTTGCGTCTTATTAGGTTCTTTTCCTTCCTCAGGAGTAGAAAGCATTCCTGTTAGAGTAGGTAAAGCAAAAGCTAGAGCAGTTGCTTTCCCTATTCTATTGTTAGCTTTATCCATCTTTTTTTGCCTCAATCTTTCCTCTGCTCTTCTTCTTCTTTCCGCTTTTTCCTCAGGAGTTCTTGATCTAGGGGTTGGAGGGGTTGGAGGATTAGGAAGAGGTGGGAGATTAGGCCCATTTGGTGGGGTTTGAGGATTAGGAGGAGGGGGGGGAGGGGGAGGATTAGACCCATTTGGTGGGTTTTGAGGATCAGGAGCACCTACAGCAGCGGCAGCAGCGATAGCAGAAGCAACAGCAGCAGCGGCATCAGCAGCAGTTGGTGGGGTTTGAGGATTAGGAGCAGCAGCAGAGGGAGCCGCAGCAGCAGAGGGAGCCGCAGCAGCAGCGGCAGCAGCGGCAGCAGCGGCATCAGCAGCAGTTGGAGTTTGAGGATTAGGAGCAGCAGCAGAGGGAGCCGCAGCAGCAGCGGCAGCAGCGGCAGCAGCGGCACGCTCCTGATCACTTGGACCAAAACCCGGATTGCTATCCGCATAGGTTGCTCCAGAACTTGTAGATGTTTCTGGTGCTTTGGAAGGTTTTAAATCACTGACAAAAGTATTTACTGTATCGGTTACTGTTTGAGATGATGTTCCTAAAGACTCACCCACTACATTGATAACAGCATTGGTAATGATATTTTCAAGATTAGGAATAGTCGGAGCAGCTTGATCAGAAAAAGTAGTAGGGACATTGCTAATAGCTGAATTATTATTAATAACACGAGTAAAAGTAGCAGATTTATAATTCGGATCGTCTCTTGTGTTACCTTTTGTTTTCGCTGCTGTTCCTAAAGAATTTTCAGCAAAATTAGGAATAAATCCTTCAGAAGCAAACATTCCTTTAGATCTAGGATCTATACCTTGTTTTTTAGCTAAACCTATTCCATTAGCTAAAGTTTTTTCATATGAATTATAAGTTCCAAGCCCCTCTGGATTATAAGGTGTTCGTAAAGAAGGGTTTCTACCCATTCTTATTTTCCCTACAGGTATTCCAGCTTTAGCTTCTTCGGATCTAGATTTCTTTTTAGCATTTTGAGTTTCTTTATAAGAAAGTCTTGAAGCAAAATTAGGCACAAAACCTGAAGCATTAGTAGCACCAGATTCTTTCATTCCCTCTACAACTCCTAGCATCCATGCCATGTTTGCAGGAATTTTTTTTCCTGATGGTCGTGTCCTTTGTCTTGCTTTCTCTATTTGCTCTACATTAGCTGATGGATATTGTGGAGCTATGTTATTTTTGAAAACTCCTCCAGTTAAATTTGGGATAGCTAAAACATTCCGAATTCTTATTTTATCATTTATATTCGGATCTGGATTTCCTTCTTTAAAAAACTTCGAAACAAGTTGTGGGCCTAAATCTACTAAGTTCTCTGGAGCGAATCTACCAAATTTATTATTTACATCTGGGGCATCCCATTTTCCACCTTTAACTTCTAGTAACTCTATAAAATTCTGCTTTATATTATAACCATCAACAGCAGCATTTTCTTTACCATATAAAGTGTTTCTACCCGCTTCAAAAGAATAACCTTTTCCATTTAAATAATCTATTGCGTAATTCTCAAATTTTGTAGTTACTTCTTTATTATTCTCTTTACTTCTAAGAGCATCTTCAAATTCTCTATCTAGTATTGGTATTCTCTCTACTTTAAAACCTACTTGGTTTATTTTATCATCAAATTCAACATTAGGATTTTTACCTCTTGCTTGATTGAATTCTGTCTGTGCATTTATATTTTTAACTGCACCTCCTGCAAAATCTCCTATATTAAATAAAGAAGCTCTTAATTGATCTCTTTTTTGTTTTCTTGCCTCTGTATATCTGCTTGCAAAATTTGGAATAAATCCAGAGCTATTGAAAGCTGAACCTTTAGGAATTACTGTTTCAAAATTTCCTAAAGGAACTAAATCGGTAAGGTTATCATTATTCTTATAACTAACTTGTTTTAACCTTTGATTAACAGCTTTCTTTAAAATATCTAAAGAATTTATTTTTTGTCTAGCTCTTACCTCTAAATAACTTTCCTTACCCTCTTTATCAGTATTAATTAAATCAAAAGGTGAAAAACCTTCAGTAAATTTTGTTGTACCAGAGTTTCTCTTGGAAATAAAGTCTTTAGCTTTAACCTCTCCTATTAAACCTTGTATCTGATTAAGTGCCTCAATATAGCCAGAAGCATTTGTTCCAAGAGTATTGCCTTTCGTACCTATATTTTTTATGAAAGTCGATGTTCTATCTAAAAGTGACTTATTAGCTGTATCTTTATATTTTTGTTCAAAGATTGCTAAATTTTGTGGATTGTAAGATTTTTCTCCAACTTTTCTACCCTTTACAGATACATATATCGCCTTTAATTCTTTGTCTGCTTCGTCTCTTATTTGTTTTACATCAAATGGCATTTCCACTGGAATAATATTCGCATTGAAACTGTCTTTTGGATCAGCTCTTTCGAGAACTGTTTTAGAGCCTTTACCGCTTAACTCATCAGCGGTTTTCGAAACAAATTTGGGGGAGGCAAAATTTGGTATAAATCCACCCGCTGACATTAATGCATAAGGATCTACGCCAGTCTGTTTGATAGCTTTCTTTCTATGCTTTCTGCCAGCCTTTGAATTTTTAGGAGGATTAATGAAAGGTTGTTTCATGCCTCTCATACTAACCAAAGATTCAGCCTTATTCATTACTCCGCCTATAGAATCTGGGGCAGCAATAACTTTTTTTGGAGAATATCCTCCTGCCATAGCCCCTTTCTTCTCTAGCCTCTGCATAGGCTCAGGTATAAAACCTCTTGAATAAGTTGGGATATAACCTTTAGATTTCGTTGTAGGTGGTAATATCTTTCTATTAGCTTTTAATCCAGTAGAAACAGCTTGGCTTAGTTGGGCCGCCCCTTGTTTCCTATCCATATCCGCCATTAAATCTTTCAAGATACGAGCTTTTTCGTTTAAACTAGTAGCTATCCTTAATCTTTCTACTAAAGCTTTATTGCCCGTCTCTATAGCTTTATTAACAGCCGCTTGTACTTTCTCGTCAACTAGAGAAACTTTCTTTAAACCAGCTAAAGTTTGAACTGCTACCAAAGCATCTTTAGTAATTTTAGTTAATAATTTGGTAATACCCACTACTAATAAAACACTACCCGGCCCAGCTAATGCTGAAGATATACCATTAAGTAAAACTTTACCTATTGAAAAACCAGCTTTTTCACCTCCCTCTGCCGCAGCTCCTAAATTAAGAGTTTCTAATATTTTATTTCCAAGACCTACAAAATTATCTAAAATAGGTTTAACAGTTAGCTTTCCTGTTTCCGCTAAAAATTGAGTTAGATTATTTTTTAATTTCTGTATACTAGCATCAGTAGTATTTGTTAAAATCTTCAACCTTTCCGCCGCATTGCCAGAAGAATCAGAGGCTACTCTAACAGCTTTATCAAATAAACTATACTCTCCATTTAATGATCTTAATGTAGCTTGAAGAGTGTTAATTTGGTATACCCCAGCTACTTGCTCTAGAACAAATGCTTTTTGGCTATCTGATAAACTATCTAATTTATTTGATAAATCTGTAAGAACATCAATCTGTGATCTGAATTCTCCATTTGAAGTTTGTGTAGCTATACCTATACTATTTAAAGTTTCTTGAACTGAAGTTCTAGAAAGTCTAGTAAAAATAGTTTTTAAACCGTTGGATATAACTGGAGCTCCACGAGCAGAAACCTGCTGGACAACAGATATTAAAGATGCAATTTCTTTAAGTTGGATACCAGATTCACTAGCTACGCTACCAACTCTCTTCAAACCATCTGCTATTCCGCCCGCACTAATTGCAAAGGCATTATCAAGAGAGACGATTGTATCTACAACATCTGTGTAAGATAGGGCTTCATTGCCGAAGGTATTTATAGATGCTGTTAAATTCTCTACAGCTTGAGCCGCGTCTACTCCAGCAATTTTAGAAAAAACAAGAGCGGCATTTGTAGCCTTTAATGTCTCTGCAACTGATAAACCCTGTCTGGCGAATTCCGAAGCTGCTGCGGCAGCTACGTCAAAACTTTGACCAGTAGCATTAGCAAGAGCAAAAAGATCTGATGAAAATTTTTGTAAATTAGAATTTGAAGTTTGAAGAATAGCCTGAATAGAAGCTAATTGTTTTTCAAGCTTTATAGAATCAGAAAATAATCTGCTAAAGGCTGTCGATAGTCCATAGACTACTGTCGTAGTAGCTGTGAAAGCTAAAACTCTAGCGGTTGCCGCATCCAAACTCCCTGAAAACTTATCAAAATCCCCAGTAATTCTACCTAGTGGCAAATTGCCACCTTTCAAATTTAGATTAAAACCTTTCTTTTCGAACAGATCTCTACCTTTTCTGGCTGTAGCCTCCATTTGGGCATCAGCTTTATTTGTATAGAGATTTAGTCCTAAATTTACTTGGTCCATATTAATCTATTATCCTTGTTCCTTATTAACCGGTAATATATATTACACTATAGGTTTCAAAGTATGAAGAATTATAATTTTATCTTAAAAATAAATTATGAGTTCTTAAAAGATTCAGCTGCGCTTCTTAATGCAGTTGGATCTGTTTTTTTAACATTGCTATTTTTGTTATTCATTTCTGTTATAAAAATTCTTTCAATCTCATCCGCATTACTACTTTCTTCATCTGTTATATCTTGTATCTTCTCTATCAAAGATATAAAATATTTTGAATACTCAAATAAACTTAATTGGTTCTGAGTTAAAAGATATCCGCTTCTATTAAAGTAAGATTCAGCATTTGAAGAGTTCTTTATGTAATCTCTAACATTTTTAAGAGCCGATAGCTTTCTTATATTAGATGTACTAAATAAATCTAGACAAGCTCTATAAGAATCTATAACCTCATAAAGCTCGTCGTCATTGAAATCTATAACCTCTTCTAATTCAAATACCTTTTTTTCAAGTTTCTCGTCTTGATAAAAACTTAAATGTAAAATAAATTCAGTAATAGGTCCATTAGATAATGTTTCTGCGGATAAATTTAATAAAGCTTCTTTTTTAGATAATAGAGCATTATAAGATTTTCTATAATCTAGTATTATTTCATCTATTTGATCTATTTGCTCATCAAGCATAGCTTTAGATCTTTTAGACAGCATTAATTGTATATTACTGCTTAAAGATTCTAAAGTTTTATCTTGTTCTTCAGACCATAAATTTTCTTTAATTTTTTTATCTAAAAGCTCTTTCTTTCCTAATGCTCCTTTTGCTTTATAGTTTTCTATAGACTTAAATGTATAGTCCTCTATAAGAGCATATTCTATTGAGCCGAAATGTTTTAAATATGCTTTTTTTTTAAGAAAGTTTCAGAATACCCTCGGCAAATATCAAAATAAATGCCGCCTGTATTTATGGTATTAGATCCCATAAAATTATTCTTCTGATTCGTCTATAATAGATTCCAAGAGCTTAAAGTCTTCTTCATTTTCGGCTTGCTTTTTCAACCAAGTCGATAAGAGGATAGAACCTTTTGAGAAAACATTCTTCTCATATTCATAAGTATCTCCATCATCATCTAAAATATTGTAATAATTTTCTAGTTTATCTTTGTAATTTTTACCAGAGAAAATAGGTTTGAATGTATCATCTTCCTTTTGGAAAAGGAAATTCAAAGTACACCATTGTACGACTCTTCTTTCTGAAATAGATTCAGCTGATCTTTCAAAAATACTATTCAATCTAGATTGGTAATCTTCTACTTGAGATGAAATATCTTTTATCTCTTCTAATAGTTCAGGATTATCTATATTCTCAGCATTTTCCTTTAAGAATCTATTTCTCTTAATATTAAGATCTTGAAGTAGTTTTTTCATAGCTTCGACATCTTTTTTAGAGTCGAGACCGCCAGAATCATGATAACTATTTAGTATCATTGTATTAGTAGAAATACCTTGACCTTGGAGTTCTGATATCTGTATGCTATAAAATAAATCCATTTCATCTATTTCTCTATGAGATGGTTTCTTTATGTAGATTTCTACATCTTTATTTACTTTTGTTTTTACAGTAGTTTCTACACCTTCTTCGTTTTTGCTAGTTACTTCCTCAAATGAGGGTTTCTTTACTTTAAATGTATATAATGTCTTCATAAAATCTTTTACCTTTGGTTTTCGATTTCCCTTAAAAGGGAGTTTCCGTAATCCAAAATTCTTTTTCTTAATTGTTTTATTTTATTATCGTCTAAATTATTAGAATATTTGAGATACGATATTAAATTGATTGAAATTCCGTGTTCCTTTTTTAAAAAATCTTCAAGTTCTAAAAATGTATTTTCTAAGTTTTTTTGATTATCTTCGTTTTCAACTTTTTGCTCGTCAAGTATTTCCAAGAATAATTTAAAAAGGAGTTTAACAGCTCTTTCCGCCGTAAATCGCATATTATAAAAATTCATCTAAAGTCTCTTACACCAAAAAAAAGAGAGAGGGAAATTTCCCTCTCTCTTTATTCTAATATTTATTTCTTATAAATTATTACTAATAAGAAGTTACACCTGATAAGAATATATTATTCACTGTGTCATCTGGGGCACCAATAGATCCTAGCCATGTTAATGAAACCGATTGGTTATCACCAGCATCAATGCTGAAAGCTTCAGATTGCAATGTTAAACCTTTCAATGTTATTCTAGTTTGGATAGTACCATTATTAGCACAATCAGGTTTTCTCATTGTGATCACAGCAGTCTGAGATAAAGGATTACAAACGAATTCTCTTAGATTAGCTGCTTTCAAATCGCCCGCCAAAGCTTCTACTGTAAAATTAACATCAATAGGGAAAGTCAATTCTCTGCTTCTAGCATATCTAGATCCTAATGACTGAATAGGATCACGAGCTAAGTCAAAAGACACATTAAATGATTGGATATTGAATGATGCAGTTGTAGTATCTGCAAATAAACCACTTGCATAATTAGCTGTTTGTAAGTCTACATTTATGTCGCCCGGTTTTAGAATGAAAGGCTTACTTGCATGACCTGCTGATCCAGAAGGTAGTCTGAAATAAGATTCGTTAGTCTGGACTTGTGTACCGCTAGAAGGGTATATAGCTGGGCTAGCAAACCAGTTAGTAACAGGCAATCCAGTTACACCGACCTTCCCTGCTTCACCTTTTAAATTCAATCCCTCTACAGTAACACTAGCTGTAGGATAGTCTCCAACACTAGCTTCTATAGAATAATTTGTAATTAGCCCGTTACCTACACCTAAAACGTAATCACTTGTGCTAGCTCCACTTCTAGTGACTGCATCAATACCTTCTGGAGAAATTAATATAAAATAGTTTTTCTCATCTTTTCCGGGAGATTTTGTTAATATACCAGACAAAGCTCCTACTTCAGGACCAGTAGTTTGTATATCTAAACCAAGGTTGAATTCATTTTGGAAATCTGTAAGGTAGTACGAGAATGGAACAGATACAGTTGGGCTATCAGTTGTGTCTCTTGTTAAAGGAGCTAGTTTACCTATAACATTTATAGGAGCTCTCTCATAAGTCCATTCTGGACCTCCTATACTGGTTAATCTGTGAATTTGAAGTATATCTCCGTCTCCAGACATTTGACCGGTTGCGGTATTTTTACTTGCGTATAGATTGAACGACTGTGATTGTGAGCGTATTCTTGGCATAGTTTGATAAAGTTATACTATAATATACACTAAAAATAAAATTTTTGAAAAAATTGCATATAAATACTTAAAATACATTTTCAGTTCTAATTTCCATTTTATGAAATTCAGCAACTGCATTAGCAGTATCTACTGCTATATTTCTTGAAAGTTTTGTTCTAAAAATCTCTCCTTGTGAAATTCCACTTAACTGTCCGGAATTTAAAATTAAAGATGTTTTCTTAATTCTACCTGTGCTTGGAACATCAGATACCCCTATAGTATAAGGGCCTATAAATCTATCATCTGATATAATAGAATTTTCATTCACTCTCTCTAAATAAAACTGCCATCCAACGTCACCGATACTTGCTTGAGATGACCACCAAACATTAACAGATAAACCACTTTTTAAATTTACATCATAAGGAATCATAGATGTCCATAATGCTGATTGGCCCGTATCATGAGAAAAGTTTAAAATTGGTCTACCATTTCTAGAAGATAAATTTGCTGTGTAACCAACTATTGGAGCTTCGTATTCTTTAGGACTTAAAACTGCTATAGTTTTAGCTGATGCACTATTAACAAGTCCATAAAGCAAAGAACCATCAGAAGAAATACCTGAAACAAATTGACCAAATGAACCAACATTAGATTTAACTCCTCCTAAAGCACCAGAAGAAGGATTTGGTAATTGAGATCCACTTATTGTGCCTACTATATTATTTGAATTTATATTAGTTAAATTAAAGCCATTGCCATAAAAATTAGTACCCTTTATATTCCCATTCACATCTAGCTTCTGAGTAGGTAAAGTAGTATTAACTCCAAGATCTCCATTAGTATTTATCCATAGCCTATAATTTAAAGTTCCTGTACCCGGAGAATCTTTAACTAAATTATTTGCCTGAGCAGCTACTCCAAAACTTCCTAGAATATCATAAGATATTGTAGACCTATCCACTCCAGCGGTAAATGCTGCCGCAACTCCTCCTGAGCCTCGGTTACAAATAAAACCTATTGGATTTCCAGCGGAATTTTCTATATAAACATGATTGCCAGAAGAATAAATAGATTGTGTTTTTGAACTATCTGCACTATTAACTCTTAAATTTTTAACAGAAATAGATCCATATGCAGATCCGCCATCATTTACTTTAAGTATCCCAGAAGATACTCTAGATATTCCTGCATCATTTGACCCTGTTAGTCCTCCCGCAAACATAACACCTTTAGAGGGGTTATTACCATAATAAACTTGAGAAACTGATCCTGCATTAAATTTTAAATCTCCTCCTTGAGAATACAAGAATGAACCACTGAGACTATCGGATTCTAATATCAATCTGTTACTTCCACTAGGAGCTATAATTTCGAATTGGCTTCTACTCCCCCCTGTTGCGCCTTGGAGAATGAATGACCCATCCACACTAGAAACGCTAGATAAAGCTGAGGTTCCCGCTCCGAATCTTACAGAAGGAGAAGTGGATGTATCCCCTTTGACTGACAACTTAGCATTTATTGTTTGATTAGCTGTAAATGTATTAGCTTCATTCAAATATACAGCATTAAGACCATACGCTCTTGGATAATCCACTGTAATAGAAAGAGGCCCACCTGTATCCTGAGCTGATGTAAAAACATCATCTAAAGATCCATATTTGCTAATATAAATCTTAATCTCTCCAACTGTTGAGCCTGAAACTCTTTTTACTCTAAAAGAGACTGTAGAACCACTAGAATTAATTAATAAATCAAAATTATTAGATCCAGATTGTCCACTATCAACTTCTGGTAAAAGTTTTTGCCAAACATTATTTGTAGCATTGCTTGTTACAGAGAATCTGTAAGACTTAGATATTGTGAATCCAGAATTATTAACTTGAGTTGATATTTCAAAATACCCATTACCATTTTGTAAAACCCAATTGCCAATAGATATATAATTATTAGTAGTAGTCGGAATGTCTCTAGTTAAGTTCTTTCTAGAAAGATATGGCCAAGAAACATTGGCGGGAACTATCATTTCTGTGGAAGTATCTGAATTCATAATATGCTATATTTTATACACCGTTTAGTTAGGTTTATTTTGCTAAAATTTCGTCTCTTCTAGCTTCGTTTATTATACCCGAATCTATTAAGGCAGATAGGCCGCTTTGCACTCTAGGATCATCGCTCCAAACCTCTCCAAACCAAGTAGATAAAAGTAATCTTAAAGCTGCAACAGTTGGATCTTGAGATAAACTTATAGCTGCCATTTCAGTTAATGTAAATTCCTGAATAAACATAGATGAATTATCCCAAGATTTTCTAGCATCCGCCGCTAATTCTTCTTCTGATTTATTTACAACTACCCATTGACCAAAACTCCAGTAAGGTTCTTTTTGAAGTACTGGATCGAAATAAGGTTTTTCTGGTAAAGGTTGAAAATAATCTTTTTTAGGGTTACCTTCTTCAATCCAACTTAAGTAAAGAGAATCTGCTAGCTCTCTGATTTCAAATTTTTGTATATCGTAGTAAAGGGACATATTTTTTAACCGTATATTCTTGGATGATCAAAATTTGTTAAATTAACTTCTGTTAAATTTAAACCTCCATACAAATCTTGAGATTTTTGAATGCATCTATTGTAAAACTTTAAGTTGCTAGGTCTAATAAGAGATGGAGCAAAACCTTTCGATAATGATAGGACTTCATCATCTGTTAGAGCTGCATTCCAAACTCCAGCTTCTGCTATTCTACCATTGAAAAAATTTGACCTTGTATTTGAAACAATTTGAGATCCTATAGTAATATTATTAAGTAAAGTAGGGGTACGACTAGTTGTGTTCGGAATTTTTCCTCCTCCATTTAAATAGATAAATCGACTAGTAGGACTAAAAGATACAGCTGTAGCATGAAACCAAGTTAAATCATTAACAACACTTATCGGAGTTGAAGCATTTGCTGTTGTTGGAGCTGCCGCTGTAAATATTAAAGAACTTCCATCTATAATTATTTGAAATCTATTACTTGCAGCCGAATTACCTATATACATTAAAGAAGCAGTTTGAGTAGTAACGAATGGCCTGAACCAACAAGCCATAGTAAAAGGGGCACCTGTTATAGGAGTAGATGTTGCTTCTATATAAGAACTTGTACCATTTAAAGAAAATGCCATATTAAGCTATAGTTAGTAGGTCTAAATAAACTAGTTGAGCATCACCAGCTAATGTATCAAGAGGGTGAGACCCTGATCTTAGTATGTTAAGTCTAAAAG
>Ga0209599_10000633_pt1 | contig 21432 bp, 8 predicted proteins | sample Shrwel_input2_FT_FD_187534 | JGI IMG/M metagenome (GOLD analysis project Ga0209599, IMG submission 187534) | Subsurface microbial communities from deep shales in Ohio, USA - Utica-3 well 1 S input2 FT (SPAdes) (version 2) ... | reverse complement strand
ACTAAAGAATTTGATATTAAGATAGATGCAGATAAGTTAACAGGCACTTATATAATTTTAGAAACCATACTACTACAATTTGACAATGGGGCTAATAGAATAAATACGCCTTTTACAGTTCTTTATAGAATAGGTATAACAAATGGTCGTATTTTTGTCTTAATTGGTAAGACAACAACCATAACCCCTACAACTTATGAGGCTTCTTTAGATAGTGTTACAGGTTGGAATCAAAAGTTATTAGGTACTACTGTATTAAATTCTACCTCTTTTTATCATATTGCTTTTTGTAACGTATCAGGTACATTAAAACTTTTTGTAAACGGTAATGAAGAGGCTTCTAGTCTAGTAGTAGGAAACTCTATAAATGACGCTGCACCTATATATACAATACTTGGAGGTGGGTTTAGTTCAGACTCAAGTATTAAAGTTAAAGGCTATTTAGATTATTATCGTTTTAACTATGGCTCGTCTCTCTATAATACCAATTTCACATTAAATCAAATACCGAATAAAGGAACAATTCTAATATGAATTTAGATCTAAAATTAGATTTTGAAGGTTTATTTAAAATAAGAAAATATAAAAAAATAAACGATAAAGAAGTAACTACATATAACTCACCTTGGATTAAAAACTTAGTTGTAACCGCAGGATTAAATGCATTACTTAATGAAACTAAATACCTAACACATTGTAGAGTAGGTTCAAGTAATATAGCTCCAGAACCGACAGATACAGATGTTAAAACTTTAATTGGCACAGAAATAGCTTCAAATTTAAGTGCTGATAATACTACTGGCAATGTGTACAATACAGCTAATGATTTTTATACTTGGGTAAGACGTAAATATTTATTCGGGATGGGACAAGCGGCTGGTGAAGTTAGAGAATTAGCTATTGGTAATAACTTGGGTGGTACCTTTATATGTTTTAGTAGAACACTAGTTAAAGATCTAGCTACAGGTAACCCAATAACAATAACAATAGCACCAGATGAATATTTAGATGTGACCTATGAACTTCGTTGCTACCCTAGTACATTAATTCAAAATATGAATTTAACTACTAATACTATAGGTGGTACTATTGCTGCTCAATTAAGACCATTATCAGCTGGAAATTCAGTTTTAACTAATCAGACTATAGATTATGGTGCACCCTTTAGGATTATAATTGACTACCCGCCTGCTATTTACTCAACTACAGATAATTTATATAATCAGTCTGGAGTATTAGGTAATATTCCAACGTACGCTATAGATAATAATGGTTTAGTAAGTCTACTCCCTTACACCTCAGACTCTTTTTCGCGTCAAATACAATCTTTTTGGGATAGATCAAAAATACCTGGAACTACTTTTAGAACTATATGTATACTTACTACACTAGGGAATTATGCGTTAACTTTTCAGAATCAGCAATCTAAAAGTCCTGCTCAAACAATGTTACTTCAATTTAATATAATAGTTGGAAGAAAGGTATAAATAAAAAATGTCTTTAGATACTTCAGATTTAAAAAATTCTCAAGCTACAAAAGAGTATTTAGATAAGATAGGTGTAGTAAAACAAGCTGTAACAGAAGGCTCTAAAGATATTAAAAAAGATTTAAATGATAGATTTGATCTACTAGAGACTGCAGCTTATGTTACAGCTGCAGGTATAATGACTAGAAGTTTAGCCACAAGTGAAGGTGGAATGGAATTTCTAAATTCTCTGCCTGGTGCTAATGTAATGGCTGATCAATTTAATAGATCACCGTTAGGTGCTAGTATTTCTATTAATAGACAAAATCAAAACTTTGGGAGAGCCATTACATCTCAAGTAATGGCTCTAGAAGAAGCGTCTCCTTTACATCTTCTAAGAACTTTTCAATTAACCAACTTAATGCAACCTTTTATGACACATACAGATTTTAATGAGTCTGTACTAATAACAGGTAATCAATTAAGAAATCAACAGTTCTTTTATGAGAAACTTTTAGAATTCTCTCATAAAGAAGCTGATAGAAAAGTAGGTAGACAATTAAAAGCAGAAGATCTTAAACGTGGTGTCATGTTTATGAATAACACCTTATATGGTGTTGATGTTAATGGTAATATTGATAAAAATGATGTACTATTAAAAGATGCTCGTTTAGTTCTAGCAAACCAAAAAAATGGTAACATAGTGTCTCAAAATCAGGTACTTAGAAAGTACGCTGAAATTGTTGGCGGTAAAATTAATTTTGAAGCTGCAAAAGCAGATCCTGTTATGGTTATGGGATCTAATAGCGCATCACGAACTATGGTTAGACAAGCTAATTCTTACTTTAGATATGGTATGGAAATTGGTTTTAAAACAATGGATAACCCCTTAGGTGGCGTAGAAGAACTATTTAGAGGTGCTGGAGCAGAGCATACAGGATTATTTGATAGTAAATTTTATAAGAAAGCTAAGAGTCTTCTTAATATTCAATTAGGCACTGGTGGTGTCTACAATATGAGCATGACAGATAGTATTAAAGTAATGTCTGGTAATGTAGCTAAAAAATCTTTAATGGCTTACATAGGTTATCAAGTAGCAGACTCAGCTGTACGTATGATGTCTTTAGATGGCTCTGCTTTTAGTAATGGTCTATTTGCAGGCATGAGTAATCTGTATGCCGATGCTAGAATCAAATTTGCACAATTATGGTCAGATAGGTTCCAAGGTTATAAGAATAGCCAAGAAGCTGCAGCAGAGGGATCTACAAACTTAACTAGCTTAATGGGTCTACCATTAATAGGCGCTCTTGCTGGCGCGCAGATGGCTTATGCTCAACGTATAAATCATACACTCAAAGAAGGTGCAGAATCTGCAGCAGCCAAATTTACAGCAGAAGCTCCAGATGAATTTCTTAGTAAATTAGGTTTAAATAAACCTTTAACAATAATGAGAAGAAGAGCTTTAAAAGGTGGTTTAATGGGGGCAGCGCTTGCAGTACCATTCTTACCTGGAGCCCTAATAGGTACTTCTTCAGCTGAATTAAAAGAAATTTATAGTGGCAGAAAAGAAGTAGAAGTAAAGGCTAACAGAGGTTGGTTATTTGGAGGTGGACATGTTGACGGAGGCCACACAAGATACTTTAAAAAATCTTGGGTAAAAGAAGCTACAACTGAAGCGCACACTAAAACCATATATGGAAGCGCAGCAGAGAAAAAAGATTTAAGTCCATTTTTAAAACCTTTTGCTTATTTAAGAGATCCTTATAGATTTGAAAAGAAAAATGACGAAAGAATGCCATATCCTGTTTGGGGTATGGATGTATCTTTTGGTGGCCCTTTAGGTAAAATATTTGAAAGAACAATAGGCCAGATAATAAAACCTGATAGGCTAAATCCTAGATATGCAGAAGCAAGAAGAAAAGCAGGTGAAAATAATAAAGTAGGTAGTACGGGAGGAACAAGAGCTTCGGGTGACGGGACTACCCCTTTCTATACTAATAATGTATTTAAAGCTAGAAAAGAAGAAAGGTATAATACAAAAAGCTTAATTAAAGATGGTTTAATGGAAGAGCAACAAGCTGCAACATTAACGCCAATACGTCAAGGTGTAATAGGTACCTATAATAATTTAACCGATTTTACAGGTATAAAAGGGTTTGGTTTTTCTTTAGTAGCAGAAGCGATAGTTGGAAAACCAAAAGAGAAAATTCAACTTAGCCGTTCAGGGGAAGCTAATAACTCAGCTAGAAGATTAAAAGAAGAGTCTTTAGGTGATATGGCAGGATTAGGTGAATTTCAACGTAGATTAGTTGGAACATCAGCAGATTCTATACCTAAAACACAAAACTTAATGTATAATACAATGGCACGTTGGTTACCTAGTGATGCTTCTAAATATTTTAATGACTTTAGTGTTGGTAACCCATATCAAACAGTAGATAAAGGAGCTACAAGATTACCTGGAAAAGGTTATTCTGCATTAAATCCTGATCTAAAAAATACAACAGACTTTGAGAGATATCCTTTAATATATCAATATAAAGTATTAGCTGATGTTGCAAAAGGCTCAGAAGAGCATATTAAAGCTAGACGACAACTATTAGATCTTTATACTCAAAATAAACTTAGTAGACCTGAGATAGATATTCTCGTAAATACTTTAGATCAAGAAGTAGCGAGAGATAATAGAAAGAATTTTCATCAGCAAGGTAGTAGTTACAATCCTATACATAATGCTCAAAGTGGCTTATGGGGTATTATTCGTAAACTAGAAAGTCCATTGGAGATGCTAACTCCTTGGAGACCAAGTGCTAAATTTATGCATCAAAGAACTGCTATAGAGGATTATCAACAGACTCAGCTTGGAGGTACAGACTCAGCAATTTGGACAAACCCGTATTCCCATTTTATTAAGCCAGCTTTTAATAAAATTATGAATTTAGGTCCAGCAAATATTAAACCTAAAGAGAAGTTGGAAAAAGATACTATAAATGAATATTTTGATAAATTAGGTGCAATAAAAGCTGTAGTAAATGCTAATGAAGCTAAATTTAATAAAACTGTAGTAACATCATCTCTATCTGGATTAACAACTAAAGATTCTATCTTAAGATTTAAAGGTTCTTTATCTGACGAAGAAAAAGATTATTTTCAAGCTTTCTCTACAGAGACAGACAAGAAAAAACGTTCAGAAATTTTATCTATGTTACCTACAGACGTAGCTAGAGGCTATGAACAAATATGGAAAAACTTAGATATAGCTCAAGAGGCAAAACGTAAAGGTCATTCTGTACAAAAAGCTTTAGCTGATCGTTATATAAAAGATACTGAAAACTTAATGAAAAGTGTCGGCAGTAAAATTTCAATAAGTGCTGCAGATATGGAAGCTATAGAATTAAAAGTTAGAAGTAACCAAGATGACTATGCAATGTTAAACTTTTCTGTAAGGCAACGTATAGAATTAGAAAGAGCAAATAAAGCAAGACAGAAGATAGCTTTAAGTGAAGCAGATAGTTATGTAAGACAAGCAACAGGGATACCTTCAGCTAATTTTGCTGGTTGGGATCCACGTCTTTCTATAGATGATATTAAAATTAAAACTTTATCACTAGGTAAAGAAGATTTAAGACGTTTTGGCTTCTGGCAGGGCGATGAAAATAGGATGAACAGAATAAATGCTTTCGAGCATGAAAATGATGTTGTGCATAGTCTTGATAAAATTAAGCAAAGGTTGCAACATCAAGATATGGCGAAAACAGAGATAAATAAAATTATGTTTAAAAATGGATTTAAAGCTTCCAGAGTTAAACTAAATGAATCAGATATGAGCAGTTTATATATTTATAACGAAGATAAAGTAGAGTATTAATTATGGCAGGAAAGTATGATCCAGCTAGCATAGCTATGTTTGGCGGTGCAGCCTTTGGTGCATATATCGGAAATATTGATGATGACCCACTAGGTGGTTTATTAGCTGCAGGTATAGGTGCAGGAACAGGAGCTTTCCTAAAACTATCTATACCTGATTTAAAAGCGGCTTCAAGAATTACTAATAATGTTGTGATACCTAATAAAGAACAAATACTAGCAAAGTCAAATTCAGGTTTTAGTTCCACTACAGTTAGGGTTCTAGGTAGACAAAGTAAGTTACTTGATCGCCCAAAACGTCAAATATTTGATGCTCAAGAGCAATTAAAAAAATATGAAGAAGCGTTAACACTAACACCAAATGATAGTAAACTGCAAAATTTAGTTAAAGGTGCAAGAAGAAGACTAGCAGCTAACGAAGATAAACTACAAAGACGATTAACTTTAATAGTAGATGAAGCTCGTACCGCAGGTATAAATTTAACACCTACTATAGAAAGTGTGGAGACTTTCTTAAATAATAATAAAAATGAAAAAATTGCTAACAGATTAAGTACAGTTGTGCAAACAGGCCGAAATAGTTTAGGTACAGCAGCACTACCAGAAGGTATGATGAGAGATATGCCTAAATTTACTTTCTCACCTAATGCGGCAGGAAAGCAATCGCTAATAGAGCATCTAGTAGCTAAACTAAATAATACCAGAGAAGAGGCTACACAAAAAGCTGATTTATTATTTTCTAGAACTAGAAATGATATGACAATTAAAGGTCATACTTTGAGTATCGTAGATGAGAATGGTAAGAGAGTAGATCTACCTCTAACAGCTAGAGGAGAAGGTAAGCATAGTAATTTCTTTTATCATCAAACTAAGAAAGGATCGAGTTATGCTGTATCTGGTGTTAATCCTTATGCATCTGCCTATCTTTCAGGAACATCTGTTCCAATAATAGGTGAAGATACTTTACGTGTTCCTTTAATGGATGATGTTCTTAAAGCTCATCATCCTGAAATAATGTATCTATCTAATCCACATCTAGATTTAAAATCTGTTTCTCAAAATGTTAAAACATCTATGCAATTTGCTAATAGAGAATTTGATGGTATATTTACTTATTTTGATGAAGCTTTACCTGAAAAAATAAAACAAGTAGGTACTTCGATTAATGTCAAACATACTTATAATATAAAAGATGGTGTTGTAGATTCTGAGAATCCCTTTAGAGAGTTAAGATTAACAAGTAATGGGCCAGGAGCTAAACCTGAAGCCAAAGCTTTTTATACAAAATTAGGTGACGATGTCGCAAGACAATTTAACGACCCTGTAAATATATTCTTTGGACAATCGTTAAACAGTCAAGGATTAATCGCTAATTTAACTGAAGGTATTCCGCATACCTTAGCTAACCCTATGGCATTAAACGAAAGGGGTGCTACAGGTCTAGGGCGTGATACTAAAATACAACCTAACAAAGTAACAGATGAAAAAAAATTACTTGCAGAATTATTTGGCGAAAGATTTTCAAGAGCTTTTGATAGTGCGAATGTAGTTAGTAAAATAGACGTAAGAGATGTAGATAGTTTTAATAAACTTGCAGCAAGTTTATTTGGTTCCCAAAATATACTTGGAGATGGTGCTGGATTATATAATCCAGATCATGCAGATTCTTTTAGACATTTTCAACAAGGATCTTTAACTATTCCAGCTGTAAATGGTCAATTATTATTAGGTAGAGATGCTATAATAAATGAAGCAGGTGAGTACAGCTTAGGTAAAACTAAGAAAGTTAAAACGAAAAAAACTATACCTGGAGTTGGATTAACACCTGAAGAACAAACAGAGGTTGATAGCTTAACAACTCAGTTAATAGATAAAAGTGAGAAACATACTCAAGCAAAAAATGAAATTCTTAAACGAGGCTTCAGAGACTTAGGTGAGAAATTAAGAGATCCTCTCTATAAAAAACGAAAAGACTTATATGATTACATTGCTAACGAAGCTGGTGAAGAAGTCAAGAATAAGTTAATAGAAGATACAAAAAAATCTACTCATTTTCAAGAAAGAATCAAAAATGAAATTGCGACTACAAGAGAGAGATTAGCAGGCGTAGGGCAGGAATTGCAAGCTTCTAGAGGTAGATCAGTAAAATTATCTGGTTTTAGAACAGGTGAAGCAGAAAGATTACAAAATTTAGATGCAGAGATTTTAGCTAACCCAGACAGAGAGGCAAAACGTCAACAATTAATAGCTAAAAAACAGTCTCACATAGAGAAGATAAGAGAAAACGGAGAAAGTGCTCGAAGCAAATCTACACTAAAGAGAGCAGAAGCAGATTTAGCGGCATTAAAAGATAATAGTACTATCTCAGATGAAGAAAGAAGACTCTATATCAAACAAGAAGAAAGAAAGGTTGCAAGAGAACAAGCTCGATTAGGTAAAAAGAAAGATCAACTGACTAGAAAGATAGTTAGACTAAGTAATAACCCTGAGCCTACTCAATTTGATTTATTGAAAGAAGCAGAATCACAATCAGCTAAGTCTAATATTTCTTATACGAAAGAGCAAATTAAACAACAAACTAGAGATCTAGAACAAACCTATCAAAAAGAAATAAAGGAAATGCAAGACCGTAGGTATGCTCTATTAGAAAAAACTAAATCAAGCAGAGTTGAAGAAGTATCAGAGCAGCTAGTACAAAAAAGAGATATTGTAACCCCTAGAGATACTTTAGGTTATGACAGTAAAGGTAATGCAATTGGCTTACATGGTAGGTGGACTAGCGCTGTTATTAACAATAGCAGAACAGATGACATGGGTAACTTAATACTAGATTTAATGCAAATTTCAGATCCTGGAAAAGAAAAAGCAATTAAAGTATTTAGTGAATCTTCTAAGTCACTTTTACACGAAGCTTCTAAATATAATTTATTAGAAGAAATAGCGTTAGGATTGAATACTGGAGCTATAGGTAAAGATTTACAATTTACAGATACCAAACAAGCTGTTACTCCAGAATTATTAATGCAACGTTATCTTGGTAATAGCTTAAGAACCGATGCAGATTTAGAAGAACAATTCAATGCGCTTAAGAAAAAAAGAGGTACAACAGCGTTTATATTAGAAGCTGATCCATTTCAAAGTTCTATGGGATCAGTAACGCCTGAAGATATAAGAGGTCGTTTAGCTAAAGTATTCTCTAGTGATGTAATGAAAGATATTACGACTTTAGCAGGAGACGATTTAGCTAAAAATAAAGCTGCAGGTTTACTTCATCTAATGACTAGTGCTAATAAATATGGAACAGACTTAGCTCATACTGTAGCTATAGATTTAGCACATACAATTGGAGTTGAAAAAACTAAGGAATTACTAACACCACTTTTAAATACAGAAGGACTTACAGGTGATAGCACGCTAAGACAAAGATTTGTTGATATTGCAGCTGCAAATTTAGATTTTGATAAGTATTCACAAGGTCGTTCGTACGCTACTGTTAGTGTAAATAAAGGAATGGCTGAAGTTGGGGCAGGAAATACAGCAAGATTATCTTGGACTGCATTCGCTAACCTTCTAAAATCAGGTATAGATAAGAAAACATTAGAAAATTTCGGCCAAGTAGATTCTGACATGCTCTTAGAACTTAAAGGCTTTATATCTGAAAGTGATAATGTCTATTCGCGCGCATTGCCTATAGTTGGTGAAAATGTCTTGCAAGGTAAAGAAACAGACTTTGCAAGAGTTATTCTTAGCAAAGATCCTGAAGCTAGAAAACAAGCTCTTAAAGATATTGGTATTCAAGTTGATCCAAATTCGGAGTTTATCTCTTATAGATTAAAAAACTCAGATAAAATGTTCCAATTAAATTTTGCTACTGTTAGTACAAATTTATCTGGTAAATATGAAACTGATAATGCTATAATCTTCAAAGAATTAGAATCTAAAAAGTTATCAATATTTACTGCTGATTTAGAAACTGAAAGAGAAACAAATAGCGTAGTAAGAAAACAAAAACAAGCTCACTTAAACGAATTAATTGACGAATATTCAGAGCTAAGACAGCAAGTCTTATCAGGTAATAGTAGCTTAGTTAAAAAAGTTAGCTCACTATATTCAGATAGAAGTATGATCTCAGTTGCTTCTGTTATAGGAGGAGAAGCTCATGAGTTAGTTGCAGGTAGTAAAAATATTGATCATAAGGTATTCGTATCTAAAGAAGGTATGAATGAGAGACTAAAGAGGACAGGTTATAATAAAAATGAAATAGTATTACAACCTATTGAAGGAACTAAGAATTTAAAACGAATCATGGTTAAAGGAGATGATGGAAAATTATTTCCAATGTCAGCTTTAATTACTCGTGAACCTGCACAAGGACCACTTTCAAGTACTTTTGCAGAATTAATACTAGATGAAACTTTAACAACAGATCATAGATTTTTACATGTAACAGAAAACTCTTTAGCTAACACTGCAGGTAAGATGTTAGATAAAGATCAGGATACTATTCAAGAGTTATATCCTAAGTTTAAAAATGAAGGGGTTTACCAACAAACTAAAAGTAAATTTGAAGTTATAGATAAGGCCTTAGAGGAAACTATAACGTTAAGCGACACTATGAAAGTTAAAGGTAAGAGCAAACAATATACTACCTTATTAGACTTAGCAAAACAATTTGAAGATATAAGTGATCCAGCAAAACGCCTAACTGAAATTAACAGTACTTTATCTGAATATTATATTCAAGCAGCCTTAAAAGGTAGAGAAAGAAAAGCCTTATCACCTCTAGCTACAGAATTAGCAACTAAGATGTCAGAAGCTTTAATTAGACAATTCGGAAAAACTTCTGAAGACTCTTTACAAGGTCGTTTTGGATTGCACTATATTGTTGAAAACTTGATTAAATCTGCACATACAGATACCAGAGAATTTGGAAAACAAACAGAGTCACTAACAGAGGAACTATCTAGACTTAGACAATCCTATGTAAAAAATCAAGATCCTCTAGGTAAAGCTTATAAACAAGGGATGGAAAGAATATTACCAGTATTCTTAAACCTAGAGGGAGCAAAAGCAGAGAATGCCGAAAACGGCGCAAAACTTCAAAAGATGATTAATAACATGATTGAAGCTGAGTTAGCTAATGCTAAAGATATTGATAAGATTGCACTGACTCCCCTAGATGTTAATCGAGCTGCAAAAGCAAGAGGTTATGATACTGCATTAATGGAATTAGTAGCTAACTCAGGATTCTTTGACACGGAGACAACTTCGTGGCATAATAGCCCTACAACATCTGCAGAGCAAACCGCAAGAGCTTTTACAAGAAGTGTAAAACAAAATATAGCTGCAAATAAAGGTGTACTTGCTGTAGGCGGATTAGCCTTAGCAACTGCTGCTTTATTAACTAGAGCGCCTCCTGAAATGGATAGACCTAGAATGCAACATTCTTCTAAAATGGTTAGAAATCCGCAAAGTACTCCTGTAGGTATGAATACAAATATTCAGAACAGAGGTTATATAACTCCAAACTCTTATAATGATAATAATTATAATATATCAGTTGAAGGAGCAATGGAAACCTTATCTGCAGATACTTCTGTATCAGGTATTAACCAAATGCAATATGACACAATTAATTCTATCTTTGGGGATAGTTTAAGATCAGTAAAAATAGAAATATAAAAAAGGAATTAATGAATAATGACTATACAAGAAAGATTAGCTAGACCTGAAGGGGAAGAACAATTTTATATTAATGATATAAAATTGTTAATTAACCCTAGTGATATAGTATCTTTAGATGATGACTACGTAGTAGAAGAAACTTTTCTACGTAGTCATGGAGTTTTTGCGCATAAATCTCGTCACGCAAATAGTAAGATAAAAGTAACACTACCTTTTGAAGTGCCGCCTATATCAACTGTGACATCTAAAGATGAGCCTAATCATCAGTATATTAGACTAATTGCTCAAGTTAGTCATTATCCTTTCTGTTTTATTAAATCAAATAGAGTAAGGACTTACGTAAGTCCTTCTTCTCTAAGTGAAACAGAATATATGATATTTGCTGTAGATGAAGTTAGAGTTACGCAAGATGTTACATTAGGTAATATGTTAATACTAGAATTAGTATTAATTTTCTTTAATCATATACCTTTAGTTAAAGATTTTCAGTTTACTGATAAAATTGTATTCAATAAATTTAAAAAAGAATTAGCAGATAAAGATTTAATCTTAGGTACTACTTTAGCGTCTTCAGAGAACGCTTATAAAGAAGGTAGCCTTAAAGATGATCGTAGGTATGTTAATAAAATTGTTCCTGACTTATCTCAATCAACATCTTTTAACGAATATACTAAACATATTCTTAATAAAATTCTAACTAATATTGAATTAATTAATAAAAGAACTAAAGCAACATCTATTACTAATTTTGGAGTAGGCTTAGGTGTACCTTACATTTCTGAAGTAAATGCTGATATCCTTGTAGGTAGAGAATTAACTCAAGTATTAGGTTCAGATTTTAAAATGGTAACAGTAACTAAAATAACTCCGAATAATAATGCATTTACTGATTTAGTTACAGGAGGAGACAATGCACAACAATTTGATGGGGCTTCTAAAGGTAACGTACCTTCAAGGGAAACACCTAAGCCTACTATAAGAGAGCAACAAGAAGAACTTAGAAATAATAATCCTAACTTACCTCAAGTAAGTTCAGGAAATCCTCTAATTACTGGAACTACATCTAATTTTATTATAGGAAAAGATGCAAATGGTAATACAATTACCACACCTAGACCTAATGCTTATGTAGAGTTGGAAAACAAAAGAAGAGAAGAAGAAGCTAAAAGAAAAGCTGAAGACCAACGTAAAACTTATGTAGATAATTGGGGTAACTCATCAGAAGATGAAATACAAAAAATAATTGCAGCAAATGCAAAAGAATTATTTATCAACTATTCAGAATTACCGTTACAAAAAGAAGTAGGAGTATCTGTACAAAGTATAACTGTAACTAGAAAAAACAGACTAGCACTACACCCTATTGGAGGATTTAAACATCCTGTAATACAATACATGGGTAATTATGCTACTGACGTTACTATGAAATTAGCGTTTGATACTCAAAATAAATATGGTAGTGAATTAGGTCCTAGCTTACTAATGAAACAAGCTAATTCTCAGTTAGAATATAATAGGGTTTACTGGCCTGAAGCTACGGCTCATAACTATCTGAAGATTTATTCTTTAGCAACAGCTTTAATGGGTACTGAAATGTTTCTTCCGGCTCAGTCACAGATTATCGCTAGTGCTAGTAATAATGGGTTAGAGATTGGTGTATTTAATTTTATCGAAACCAACATAGAAGAGTTTCTTAAAGAAACAAGTGTAAGAGGTTCAGGTATAAAAAATACTGCTAACTATAATAAGTACATGAATGATATTCTTCTAGATTTAACTAATTATTTTATAAAGAATTTTACGGGGATAGCAACATTAAAAAATGATCCTGTATTTAATATCTATGCTAGTATGGTAGATGTTATTGCAGAAGAATATTATGAAACCCGTATTTATGAATTATTTCATGGTGAAAATCTAAAAATTAATCCTAATAGTTCATCTCTAAAAATAAGAGATTTACCAGATGATAAAGAATTAAAAAGATACTTAGATTTCTTAAGCAGAAGTATTCTAAAAATAAGGCAACTAGCTTTAAATAATAAAGAAGGTGATCAAGATAAAGAGTTAACTCAGATTACTGATAAAATTGCTAGTGCTTATGGTAAAAATAATCCTACGATAAAAGCATATATTCAGAAAATATTAACTGAGGGTTTCTCTGGTAGTATAGGCTTAAATAGTTATTTAGATCAGCTTATGTTGCATTTAAATGAGGATGCAAAATATTCTAGTATAACAGTTAAATATTTAGAGAATTACTTAACTTTGTTTTCTTTTAATGTTAAACGTTTTAACTCTGTAGCTATTCCAGATCTTTATTTAGAAAACTTAACTTTAAATATAACAGAAAAAATAGAAAACGATGTAGCCAGTATTAATGAAATTGCTCTACAAAGTATGACACCTTTTTTCTTCATAAAAGAAACTCCACACTTAACAGACACAAATATTGAAGATCAAATACTGCAGTTACAAAACTTAGATACACTTCAAGAAAATATTGTAGCAATGTCAAAAGCTAACATAGAAGGTGATAAATTAGAGTGGGGCGGAGATAATCCTAATATCGATGCTGCTATTCCTTTACGTTATGGAAATGTAATAGATGAAAGAATTTATGAGACTGCTAAATTAACAGAGGAAGAGAGAAAAAGAAAAGGTGCTCAAGCTACTGGAACAACAGAAGCAGTAAAAGCTGAGCAGACTGTTAGTATAAATACGCAAGATTTAACTGTCCAAGGTATGAGACAAAGTCAAATTAACTGGATGGTAGTTGTTTATAAAGCTTTTATCGAATTAAATCTTGACTCTACACTCGCAGCTGCTCTGACAGCAGAAGTAGGCAGAGAAGGTGAATACTTAGAAATAAATATGTTCGGTACCCATAAAGATGATGGGAATTCTAAAACTAATCTAGGCATAATTTCTTTTCAAGGTAATAGAAGAGAGAATTTAATCTCTTTTATGAAAGCAAGAGGATTTGAATTAGTAGATAATCAATTCCCAAAAACTGAGGAATGTATAAAAGCACAAGCTGCTTTTATTGTTAGTGAACTTGAAGGTACATACAAAGATATCTATGGGGTTATACTACAAGAAATAGAGAAAGGAGCTACAGCTGATGACTTAAGTGATAAAGTATACGCGCCTTATGCTTCAGCATCAACTTACGGCCCACTAGCTCGCTTAGAATCAGGTAATAAAGGTAACATAAAATATGGTAAACCTTTATTAGTAAGTTATATTGGTTGGGTATGGGGCGACGATGTTAGATATAAAGGAGTATGGCAGAGAGCTAATAATAAGAGACGTGGTTATTTAAAAAATCTAGAAAACATATTATTAACACATGCTACTGCAAATCCTAAAGTAAATCCTAAAGCTAATAGCGAAGTAGTAACACTTAAAGAGCATGCTATTCCTGATAATACATTGAGGGCATTTTTTGTTAATGTATTATATGATGGAGATACTGCAACAGAAGCGGTTGTGTTACCTGCAAACAAGCCTACTATTCCTTTACGTTTTTCAGATATAAATGCTCCTGAAATAAAGAAATCTGATACAGATCCAACTCCTGAACATTATGCTTTAGAATCTAGAGACAATACAAAAGCTTGGTTAGCTCAATATAATAATATAATATATATACCTGCTGCTTTGTTAGGTAAAGAAACTGAGGCTGGTTCTTTTGCTAATCGTGGACTAGCTTTTAAAATTTACGTAAGAAAGGGGCCAAATATTTACTATGAGGTTGCTGAGAAAAGTTTAAAAGAAGGTTGGGCGAAAGCTTTAACAGGTAATTTAGCTAAAGAAAAGAAATATAAAGAGTGGGAAAATGAAGCTAAGACTGCTCTTAGAGGACTGTGGAAACCTTCGACTACTGTTGCTGCAGATGCAAATAACCCTAACCCTATAGTTGATTTAGCAATACCTAAAAATTTATTTGACAGGACTGTAAATCATGGTACAAAAAGAGGGGATAAGTTAGCTGATGATATTGTCCCAATTAAAGTAAGACCTGGAGATAATTGGGCAATTACTTCTGGATTCGGACTAAGAACTCGTGTGTCTACGTCAGGTGGAGTATCTAGTTCTAATCATCCTGGAATAGACTTAGCAAATTTTGGTGCGAATGGTACTGAAGGTGCTGAACTTATTGCACTAGGTACTGGAGTAGTAATTAACAAAGGTAATCATGGGGCAAAAAAAGGTTATGGGCATTTTCTTACTATAAGATATACAACCAAAATTTCAACTTTATATGGACATATGAAACAAGCCTCTAATTTAGAAATAGGAGATAGTGTTCAAAAAGGCCAAGTTGTAGGTTTAGTTGGTAATACCGGAAATTCTTCTGGTGCTCATCTTCATTTTGAGATGCTATACGATGGAGTACATTTTAACTTTCATGCTTTAAAGACAGGTCAATTATCAGCGCATTTTGCCAATCCAAGTGCAACTTTAAATTGGGATAAATTAAATATAGATGTTGCATCTTCTCTTCCAACTTATTTAACTCAACCTATAAAAACAGAGGTAAAGAAAACACCTAAAGAGTATTCTCTTTTTAATGAAAAAATTATTTACGAATTCTTTAAACAAAATATGAAGAAGACTATAAATAGAGGTTTATTAACTAGTGTACCAAGTATAAAAGTTTACGTTACAATAGGCAACGAGGATCAAGATTTATTCTTTACTAACGGAGTTAAGATTCAATATTATGAAATAAACGGTATTAGAGCTGTAAAACTTAAAACTAATGATGATAGAAATCCTATAGATGTCATGAGTTTAGTAATAGCTGACGCTGCGTTTGTTAATACTGATCATATGGCAGGTCTAAGAAAACTAGAAATGGTTGATATTGAAAAAATTGGTACAGACTTAGAAACTCAATTTAAAAATGATAGGATTAAGTTACGTCCCGGTATGAAACTTCATGTTCGCATGGGGTATTCTAATGATCCTAACGATTTAGATATTGTTTTTAATGGTTCAGTTATATCAACAAGAAACTTAAGTGCTACCTCAATAGAGGTAATCTGTGAAAGTTTTGGTAAAGAACTATTAGGTGAAATTATTGGTCACAATAAACCTAAATCTTTAGGTGGAGGTTGGAATGCTTCAACAGGTACATTATTTGCTGATGTATTACTATCTAATAGTATTTATCATTTTGGTAAAACATGGTCACTTGCCCGCAGTATACTGCACTCTCAAAATGCAGGAGACTCTTCTGATCCAGAAGCAAAGACACTTCTACAATCTTATAGAGAAGATCCAAAAGAGCGTGTAGGCGAGACAAATATCTTTAATATGAATTATTATTTTGGAGTTAAATTTTTATCTGCAAAAGCTTTACGTCATAGGATTTATACTAATATCTATACCGCAGAAATAGAGCATCACGATGATGAATTTGATAGTCCACTAGCATCTATGGTAGCTAATCTGTTTCAAATAGGAAAACCTACTAGATATTCTTTTTATGCTTTCCACGATACTCCTTGGAGCGTAATGAAACAAGCTGAGTATAGACATCCAGGTACTATTGCTAAACCACTTTGGTATGAAGATAGATGTACAATGTTTTACGGCATAAAAGAACAATGCTATATTGCAAGAGAAGGTAATACTACATTACAACAAATGGCAGTAGCAGAAACAATTAGTGGAAAAGTGGGTAATATTAATTACGGAGACGGTGGAATATCTGCGCCTGGCGCAATAGCAATGGTCGGAGCGACGGGTGCAGCATTAGTTGCTACTGCATTAGCTCCTGCAACTATGGTAGTTTTAGGTGGAGGCTTTCTAGCTTCATTATTATTAAAAACTCTTTACGGAGAAGATAAAATAAAAGCTGCAAACACTAATTTCTTAGATCAATATTACCTAAGACGTGTAGAAAGAATGGCTCCAGCTGTAGAATTTCACATCATAACATGTAAATCTAATCTAATTAGTAATGGTATTAAATTAAATTCTGACTATAAAACAAAACTCAATGTAAGTTACTTTATAGATGACAGAGATGTTTCTGATGGTTACGATAGAAACTTTGATTCATTTGCTATGCAATCAGACGATAATTTAAATGCTTTTGATATTAGAGAAGGTGAAGTTAATTTAGCTGGATGTGATGGTAAATATATGTCTTATCGTTATGGTACTACAGGTTTAATGAAAGAAGCAGAAACAATGTATGGAGGGTCAATATTTATACTAGGACAACCTAATATGAAAGCAGGTGACTATGCTTACTTAGATGATTCTACTTTAAGACTACAAGGTATAATAAAGATTAGAGAGTGCTATCATCATTTTGATGAAAAGCGTGGATTTATTACTGAAATAGTTCCAGGGCAATATGTAGAGCCAGCTCAATTTATGCGTTCACCACTATTCTTAAAATTTGGACTAGCAGGTCAGAATATAGCAAATCTATTAAAAGAGCAATCTCATTTTACTAGTAGAGACTTTTCTGATTATTCTGATACTATTGCAATTATGCACCAAGTAATTACCTTAGGCGAATTACAAGGTCTAGATTATTTTAATAGCTTAATAATAGAAAATCCATATACAACTATTACAACATCAACAACTGCAGCGTTTTTCTATTTGACATTAAGAAGAGTTCTAGGTAAACTCTCAACAAGACCTTTAGGTTTTATAAGCAATATGTTCAAATTTGGAGCAACTTCAACACGCTTTGGGTGGTACTTAGGTACTAATGCAGGAAGAATAGCAGTAGGCACACTGACAGCTAGTTATAGGGGCTTAGGTGGATTAAGAGCTGCAGCGAAAGCAAATCCAGGTTTTGTATCTAAAACATCTGCAATTTATGCTACAATGCAAGCTAAAGGTTCGGCGTTAATTCAAACCGCAAAAGAGCTACCTGCAAAAATTGGGGTTGCAACTGCTGCAGCAAGAACTGGTACTGTAACAACTAGGTTAGGAGAAGGTGCAAGAATTATTCTACGTTTTGGTAAAGTTAATCCTTTAGGTCTACTACTAGATGTATTCTTTACTCTTGCATTAGCTTATGTTTTTGCTAAAGTTGAAGAAGACAAATTTGCCCGTCAACCTTTAGTATTTTATCCATTAATACGACACGGGAAGACTTATACAGCAGGTATGAGCGGAGTAATAAGAAACGGTAAGTTTGCAAGTTTAAAAATGGAGTTAGGTAAGACTTGGAAAGCTGTTAAAAGAGCTACTACAATTGTTAATGCTAACAGAGAAAATAGTAACTTAGCTCCAGTTTTTAATTTTATAAACAATCCTTCTGCTTATAGAAAAATTACACCAAGTTTTGCACTATCAAAAGAAGAACTAATTAAAGATCCTATTTATATAGAGTTAAGCGGTCAAAGACCATCAAGATAAGAGGAAATAAATTATGAGTTTAACTACATTTAACACTTCCGTAAATAATGGAAGTGTTCAATGGCAAACAGGTAGAATAGCTAATATTGCACTTGTAAATAATCAAGCTTATGTTACAGTAGTTAAAGACGATAAGTGGGTAGATGATATATCATCTACCCCTATAGTTTATTACAATCAGTATGTAAGCTCAGATTATAAACAAAGTTTACTAGAGGATTTACTTATTCCTCTAGATATAAACATAAATATGTTAGGGTCAATAGAACGATTAAAAAATAGATCTGTAACGGTACAAGTAGTAAAATATGATGATCAAGAGTTAGAATTAGCTACAGTTGCAAAATTAACACCTGAACCTATAATTAAAAAAGATGAAAGACTCTTGATAGAAAGAGCTTTACGTTATGGTGACAATGATATAGAATATCTCTCAGAACAACATCTAGCTAGAATAGTTCAATGGGGTGGTAGTTCAGAATTAGTAAATAAATTAAAAAAAGCTACTAAATTTACTGAAGAAGCAATTGATAAATTTATCTTAACTCCACTAAATAATAAAGATACAATAAACGGCTATAAAAGATCATTAACAGAAGAAGAAATTGAGGATATTGCAGTTGATTTTGAAGCTGGATTTATAGAATCTGGTGAAGTATATCCAATAAAATCTGCACTATGTCACTTACCAATAAGAGCAATGGGAGGAAGATAAGTATGACAGTTATAAAGAATAATCCAGGAAGCAGTTCATTTCTATATACAGGAGATGAATATGCACAGCTTGCTTCAGGTCCAAACAGTATTAGTACAACAAGGGATCAAGGTAATTTTATCAATGGCGCTGTAGCCTTTACAGCGCCATTCACAGATTTAAGATTTGCAGGAGTATTTAAGTTCAACCCCTTACTTGCAACTTTGATACCTTCTACATTAGCTACACCAATGCCTACGTTAACAATAGACATACCAATTAAGAATATATCCAGTATGGCAGCAGTAGCTGGAATGTTAAAATCACTTATATAAAGAGTAAAATATAATGAATATAAATTTAATAAATGGCGACTTAGACTTCGATACACACATAGGTGATTTTGTTATTGAGCGTGACTACATCAATAAAATTGATAGACGAAGAGAAATACTTAAAAATATTATTAGAGAGAGACTAAAAACTAATTTTGATGATATTTATAATTACCCTGAATATGGAGCTAATATACAGCAATTCATAGGTCAAGGTTTAGATAATAATTTAAAAGAAAAAATTAAAAATCAAACAATAACAGCTTTAACTTATGATAATCTATTAGGTGTTGGTGACATAGAAACTCATTTAAGTATATTAGAAAATATACTTTATTTCAGAATGTTCATTATAAATATTTTTGAAGAGCCTTTATCTATAGGTTTTACATATAACATAAATGGAGAATATACAATTGATTACTGATATCGTAACATATTCAGTTAATGTTGAAAGAATATTTAATCAGATTGCTGTAAACACAGGTGTAAATAATTTAAGTGAAGCTTCAAGTATTAGGAAAATTGTAGAACCAATTGTCAATGAACTAGAGAATATAGGTAGTCAGTTAAACACAGCAGCAAGAGAGTTATATATAGATACATGCTTACCTCAAACTCTCCAACAGTATGGAGCATCTATAGGACTTTACAGATCTAACTATCAAACAATTGCATTAAATAAGCAAAACGCTGATGTATATATCTCAATAGATACTGAGAATGTATTAGAAGGTGGTCTAAATTTTAGACCTTTTAAGCGTGGTGACACTGTTAGCTTAAATAATACTTTTCAATTAACTTTTAATGAAGATATAATTTTTGGTAACATAAATGAAAAAGTATTTTTTAGTTGTACAATAACGCCATATAACTTTAACGAGAATTTTATAGCAGTTGGTCGAAACTATAATATAACTTCTACAGAAACCTCTTCGGTAGCTACCCGCTACCTATTAACATTTAATAGGGATTTTGGAGTTGCAAAAATTGAAGAAGATATAGATGATTTTAGAATTAAAATAAAGTTAGCTTCAGAGTTAAAAACAACAAATTTTAAGTCTATTCTATATATTGCTGCAAAAGAAGTTCCAGGAATTATAGATGTAGAAGTGGATGAAACAGATCTTAATTTAATAAAAAATGTATATATTTATACAACAAATTTATATCTTAATGGTCAAGATGAATATATAGATTTATATGCTTCCCCACTTTATCGTGAAAGCATTAACAAAAAAATTAACTACCCCGTAAACACACGTTTTGAATCTGCTAAACCTATAAAACTTAATATTAGTATTAATAATATCTCTAACATTATAAATCTTAGTAAAGATTTAGATAACATAAAACGAATAATAAATAGTCAATTAACTTACATGAAAGACTTTACTACTGTAGAGGATATCAAGAGTATTGTAGTAGGTACATTAAGAAATAATGGTACTAATTTAGAAGTGGCAAATATAACATTAAGTTTACAAGGTTTAGGCTTTTTTGAAGAAGATTCTGATATCCTATCAAACTCTAGTAACATATCAATTCCGTTAGGTAGATTTTTATATCTAACAAATCTAGACATAGGTTAAATAAATGAAAACTATTGAAAAATCTTTTATATACCCTGAAAATAAAATAGAATTATTAGATAAAGTCTTAAGAGAAAGTTTTAATTACATAGACATCAGAGTATTTGATATCGAAAATAATGCTTATACCAGTATAAGCAACTACGAAATAATTGAATTGTGCGGCATCAAAGGTAAAGTAAGATCAACTTTACCTTTGAGAACTTCTAGTAATATGGGTACATATCTAAGGATTGAGTGGTACGCATCTTACGATTTTATGGAAGATTTAAATGATTGTGAGTTACAAGTAAGAATAACTATTGACGGCACAGACTATACTTCAAATTTTAAAACAACCTTGCATCAAAAATTCACTAATAATATTCCAATCAGTATAATAGTACCTAACAAAC